>Ga0206131_10000216_pt1 | contig 82616 bp, 76 predicted proteins | sample Helgoland_Spring_FD_148636 | JGI IMG/M metagenome (GOLD analysis project Ga0206131, IMG submission 148636) | Pelagic subsurface seawater microbial communities from Kabeltonne, Helgoland, North Sea - Helgoland_Spring_Bloom_20160517_1 | ecosystem: Environmental > Aquatic > Marine > Epipelagic ... | reverse complement strand
AGTATCAATTAATAGATGATTTAGGATGGGAAGAAATTAATAACGCTAAGCTTGAAGAATGGCAAAAAGCTGGCGCTAATTATGCAATGCATGAAGCGGATTTAAGTAAAAAACAATTAAATCCTGCGGGTCAGTGGAATTCATCTAGAATATTATATACAGCTAAGAAAGTTCAACACTGGTTAAATGGAGAATTGTTATTGGAATTTGAACCATATTCAAAAGAATGGTTATTAAAAAGAGATTCTGGAAAATGGGATGATTATCCTGATTATGGAAAATTTAGAAAAGGATATATAGCTCTTCAAGACCACGACAGTCCGATATGGTTTAGAAATATAAAAATCAGAAAACTTTAACTAATCAAAATTAATTTTTGATATAACAGGAATCATTTTATCCACCCATAGTTTATACATTTTTCCGCTTGGATGTAATCTATCACTTGCGATTAAACTAATGTCAGTAAGCGCTCTTCTTGAAATAGTTGTAATATTAAAATATCGAATTCCTCTTTTTTCAGATTCTTCTTTTAATACTGAATTAAAATCATCAATTTCTTTTGAAATTTGAGTTCTGTTTAAGGTAGCTCCATAAGGGCTAGACCCCCAATCTGGAATAGAAACTACAAATATCCTTTCTTTTCTATTTTCAACAAGTTTCAATGATTTTTCTAATATTTCTACAAATTCAGGCCTAAATCCAACAGCATCTTGACCTTGAAATTGATTGTTAACTCCAATTAATAACGAAACAAGGCCGTAGGGTGGTTCCAAATTAGAACTGTTCATAGCTTCCTTTAGTTGATCAACTCTCCATCCAGTTTGAGCTATAATTTTAAGAGTATCTACAACATTTGTAGTTGCTTTTAACTCTTTTAAAAATTGGACAGGCCATCTTTGATTAACTTCAACAGATTGGCCAATTGTATAGCTGTCTCCAAGAGCTAAAAATTTAGATGTGTTCTTTCCAACATAATTTTTTTTAAATATTGCGGTAATATTTTTTTCACTGTCAATATTAATATGAACAGGGTTTGTGGTATTATTTTCAATATCTCCTTGCCACTCAATAAAAGTCCATCCGTTTTCTGGCGAAGCTAAAATCTCTACGATACTTCCATAGTTGTAATCATTTTTTGAGCCACTTTTAATTAATCTTTTAGAAACTTTTCCTTGACCTTCAATGGTAATATTTAATTCAAATGTTTTTTTGGAAAAATTAGCGATTACAGTTTTATCAGAATCAACATTTAAATCAGTTAGAGCTTGATTACTGTTAAGATCACCAGACCAGAAATCAAAACTATAATTCTCTGCTGGAACAGCTTCGAGTTTTAAAATTTCACCTTCATTGTAATTACTTGAATTTAAATTAATTGATCCACCATTTTGTGGTTGGCTTACAAAATCAATTTGAAATAGGACGGGTTCCTTGTTACAGGAAACTAGCAACAAAAAAAAGAGTAAGAATTTTAATTTAGACAACTTGAAACTTATTTATAAAATATTAGATCAAATATTGTGCTAATAAAATAAGTTAATTACAAACTCCAGCCTTTTCTATAAGCCTTATGTAATAAAGCATTTGCTTTTTCGTTGTTTTTAAATTTAAACTCTTTAGAATTCCATTCAAGTTTTTGATTTTTTAAACGAATTGCAATCATACCAAGTAAAGCCATTTCTGTTAAAGGACCTCCGTAATCAAACGATGAACATGCAGAAACTCCATCTTTACATGCTCTAATCCAATCTCCTTCATGGGTAGTGTCTACTCGTTTTATATATGGAGCAGGTTGTTTGTAATTTAACATTTTTTCTTCGGGGATGATTTTAACACCACTTGCTCCGTGTGAGTCGTGAGTTATTTTACCTTGATCTCCTATAAACATAGCTCCACTTAAACTAAATTGTTCACCACTCTTGAATTCTTCAGGAATTGCGGGCTGAATTCTTCCATCTGACCAAGTAAGATTTAGCTCTGGATGTTTACCTCTTTTAGGGAATTTCATTCTAACAATAGAAGCCGACGGATAGGTTTGAGATTCAATTTCAGGAATGTAGTGTGTTGATGTGGCTTGAATTTCAGTAGGAGCACCAAGTTCAAGGGCATAAAAAGCAGGATCTAAAATGTGACAGCCCATATCTCCCATTGACCCTGTTCCAAAATCAATCCATGCTCTCCATGCAAGAGGATGATAGTCAGGATGATAATCTCGATATTGAGCAGGTCCTAACCACAAATCCCAATCAAGTCCATTTGGAACTGGAGGCTTTTCTTTAGATTTTGCTTTTACCGCAAAAGTGTCCCAAGCACTTCCTCCTATTGGTCTATCAGTCCAAGCATATAATTCTCTTACCGGACCAATTGCGTCATCATCAATCCATTCTTTTAGTTTTCTGATTTCATCAGAAGATCTTCCTTGATTACCCATTTGCGTCTGGACATTATATTTTTTCGCTGCTTTTGTGATTTCACGAGCTTCATATACTGTATGAGTTAAAGGTTTTTGACAATATACATGTTTACCCATTTTAATAGCTTTCATTGTTATAACTGCATGATTATGATCAGGTGTTGCAACAATAACAGCATCTATATCTTTTTGTTTATCGAGCATCACTCTGTAATCTTTATAGATTTTTGCTTTTGGGTATTTATCAAAAGTTGGTTTGGATTGATTAAAATCAACATCACAAAGCGCTACTATATTTTCATTTCTACACTGATGTATGTTATTAGAACCCATTCCCCATTTTCTTACTCCAACGGCAGCTATATTTAGCTTGTCACTTGGAGAAATAAATCCATTGCCGCCGAGAACATGTCTTGGTACAATAAATAGAGGTGGGATGATTAATGATTTTTTTAAAAACCCTCTTCTAGAATTGTCTTTTTTACTCATAATAGTATCATTTACTTTAAATTTAGTTGATATAAATTATCAAAACAAATTAGAACTTAACTATTAATCTAATATTAAATTATTTGTTCTTAGTCCCTCCTAATTTAGGTTTGATCTTTTTTAAAAAAAAATCTATTTTTTTTTAATTAATTTTAAGATATAATATATTTATTATGAAAAATAACAGAAGAAATTTTATTAAATCGTCAGCTGCTTTAGCATCATTAAGTGTTTTCCCGACATCAATTTGGGCTTCAAATAACAATCAAATTTTAAGATTAGCCCATGTAGGCGTTGGAGGAATGGGGGCAGCAGATCTAAAAGACATGTCCTCTCACAAATCTGTAGAGGTTGTAGCGCTTTGTGATGTAGATTCAAATGCATTAGATGCAGCAAGTAAGCTTCACCCAAATGCGAAAACCTATAAAGACTACAGAATAATGTTTAAAGAAATTGCTGATTCAATTGATGCTGTCATGGTTTCTACACCTGATCATACTCATGCTCCAGTTTCGATGATGGCAATGGAATTAAATAAATCAGTTTATTGTCAGAAGCCTTTAACTCATCATGTTAGTGAAGCTAGAGCAATGCGAAAAATTGCAAAAGATAAAAATCTAATTACCCAAATGGGAATTCAGGTACATTCTTTTTACGATTATAAATTAGCTACTTTATTAATTCAATCAGGAATTATAGGAAAAGTAAATACAGTTAGAGCATGGTCTCCAAAAAATTGGGGTTATGATGGTCCAAAACCAAAAGGATCTGATCCAGTTCCCGAAAATTTAGATTGGAATCTTTGGTTAGGCACAGCAGCTAATAGAGAATTTAAAGACAAAATTTATCATCCTGGTAATTGGAGAAAGATTGTAGATTATGGGTGTGGAACACTTGGAGATATGGGTGTTCATATTTTTGATACCCCCTACAATGCCCTTGAATTGGATGTGCCAATAACCATAAAAAATAAGTGCAGAAAGCCAAATGGATTTGGTTTTCCTGAACACAACCAAGTTACATATGAATTTCCAGGTACAAAACATACAACTGATAAGTTAAAATGGATATGGCAAGATGGTTCTGGAGCGCCAAAAAATCATAAGGACTTAAAATTACCTAACAAAGATAAATTACCTTTGCAAGGTGCAATGTTTGTTGGAGAGAAAGGTAGATTATTACTTCCACACTTCATGGAACTACCTAAATTAATTGTTGATGGTAAATATAAAGACATAGATCTTTCAGAATTAGAAAATTCTGGAAAAATAACAAATCAACCTGTTAGGGATTACGGAGGTGAGTCATATTTACATTATCACCAATTTGTTGATGCCTGTCTTGGTAAGGATAAATGTTCTGCACCTTTTTCATATTCTGCACGTTTAACTGAAACAATTTTATTGGGTGTGATAGCTGGAAGATTTCCTGGAAAAACTTTACATTGGGATAATAAATTAGCGAAATTTAAAGAAGAAGAGGTAAATAAATTTCTTGATAGTCCATACAGAGAATTTTAAATTGTAATCCTTTCTTTTTTTCATTACTTTAAAGTAATGAAATTGATTTATCTCTTAATTTGTTTTTCTTTTAGCTTTTCTTTTGGCCAGGAAGAATTTATTGAATACAATCAATATATTTTAAACACTAACTATGGTCTTGAAATGAGTCCTATTAGTGGTGGTCAATTTTTAATGGGTAGCCCATTAAATGAAAAAAACAGATTAGCTGATGAAGGACCTGTTCATAGAGTTGAATTAGATTCGTTTTGGATGGCTAAATATGAAACAACTTGGGATTTATACAATTTATTTATGAGTCGTAATTTGGATGAACTTCAACCAAGATTTAATTCTGAAAACGAAGTAAATATAGATATTGATGCAGTTTCAGGTGCAACAACACCATACGTAGAAATGAGTTTTGGAATGGGTACTGATGGATTTCCTGCAATATCAATGACTCAACTGGCCGCTAAAAAATTCTGTCAATGGCTTTCTGCTATAACAGGAAACTTTTACAGGCTTCCATCAGAAGCTGAATGGGAATATGCCTGTCGAGCAGGATCTGAGAAAGCTTATTCATTTGGTGATGATCCCAAAGAATTAAATAATTACGCTTGGTTTAAAGATAACAGTGATAATAAATATCATAAAGTCGGTCTAAAGCTACCAAACAACTGGGGGTTATATGACATGCATGGTAATGTTTCTGAGTGGACTTTAGATGCATACAATACTACAGCATATTTAAAAGCATCACAAAATTTAAATAAAAATCCAATTGTTAAACCATTAAAATTATATCCAAGAGTAGTTAGGGGAGGGTCATGGAAAAGTTCTAACTATAGACTAAGAAGTGCGTCTAGGCAAGCATCTTCAAAACAATGGAAAAAACAAGATCCTCAAATTCCAAGAAGTAAATGGTGGCATACAGATGCACAGTTTGTTGGGTTCAGAGTAGTAAGACCATTCATAACACCAACTGTTGAGGAACAAAACGAATACTGGAATAATTAATATAACATTATGAAAAGAAGAAATTTTATACAAAACTCAACTCTTTCAGCTGCCAGTTTAATGGTAGTTAACCCACTATTTTCTAATAATAATCCTAAACCAAATCACATTTATAATCTTAATTATGCTCCACACTTTGGAATGTTTAAAAACCATGCTGGATCAGATATTTTTAATCAATTAGAATTTATTAAAGACCAAGGATTTAAAGCGTTCGAGGATAATGGAATGAAAAATAGAGATGCTAAAACTCAAGAAAAAATAGGAGATTTTCTATTAAATAATAATATGAAAATGGGCGTCTTTGTTGCTCATAAAATATATTGGAATGAACCCAATCTAGCAAGTGGTGACTTAAACAAACGAAATGAATTTTTAAATGACATTTCAAATTCTATTGATGTTGCAAAAAGAGTCAATGCAAAATGGATGACTGTAGTTCCTGGACATTTGGATTTAAGAAAAGACATGAATTATCAAACTCAAAATGTTATAGAAACTTTAAAACAAGCGTCTGGACTGTTAGAAAAACACGACTTAACAATGGTTTTAGAACCTTTAAATTTTAGAGATCATCCTGGTCTATTTTTAACTGAAAGTCCTCAAGCTTTTCAAATTTGTAAGGCAGTAAATTCAAAATCTTGTAAAATTCTTTTTGATATTTATCATCAACAAATACAAGAAGGAAATTTAATTCCAAATATTGAAGCATCATGGAATGAAATAGCCTACTTTCAGATTGGAGATAACCCTGGAAGAAATGAGCCAACTACTGGTGAGATAAATTATAAAAATATTTTTAGATATATTTATGATAAAGGATTTAATGGAGTTTTAGGGATGGAGCATGGTAATTCAGTTAATGGATTAGAGGGAGAATTAAAACTTATAAATTCATATAAAAAAGTTGATAACTTTAAATAAATCAAAATGAGTAAAAAACAATTTTCTAGAAGATCTTTTGTTAAGTCTACGGCTTTAACTGGAGGCGTATTATTGTCTTCAACATTTTCGTTAGAAGCCATGGCAAATAGTTCTATTAATAAAAAATTAAAACTTGTCTTAGTTGGTTGTGGTGGTAGAGGAACTGGCGCTGCAGTTCAAGCTTTAAGAGCTGACAAGGATGTTGAATTGGTTGCAATGGCTGATGCTTTTGAAGACAGATTAGAATCAAGTTTAAAAGCTATTTCAGAAGAACTTGATGGTGAAAGAAACGTGAAAGTGAAAGAAAAAAATAGACATGTAGGATTTAACTCATATCAAAAAGTTATAGATATGGCAGATGTAGTAATTTTAGCTACACCCCCTGGTTTTAGACCGCTTCATTTTAAATATGCGATTGACAATGACAAACATGTTTTTATGGAAAAACCTGTTGCAACAGATGCTAATGGAGTTAGACAAGTTCTTGAATCTGCTAAAGTTGCAAAGAAAAAAAAATTAAATGTAGTGGTTGGTCTTCAAAGAAGGTATCAAAAAAGTTATAACTCAACACTTAAACTTATCAATAATGGTAATATTGGAAAAATTGTTTCTGGTCAAGTTTATTGGAACAGTGCTGGAGTTTGGGTAAGAAAAAGAGTAAAAGGTCAAACAGAAATGGAATATCAGATGAGAAATTGGTATTATTTTAATTGGCTTTGTGGAGATCATATACTAGAACAGCACATTCACAATATTGATGTTGCCAATTGGTTTATTGGTGAATACCCAAATTCTGCAAGTGGAATGGGTGGAAGAGAAGTAAGAAACGGAATCGATCATGGAGAAATATTTGATCATCATTTTGTAGAATTTAAATACCCTAGCGGAGCAATAATATCTAGTCAATGTCGTCATCAACCAGGAACAAAATATGACGTAAGTGAGGCATTTCAGGGAACGAAAGCTAATGTGGTAACATCAGGAGATTATTGTAAAATTATTGATCATAATGGTAATGATATGTTTAAGCATGATCCTTCCAATGATATAAGCCCATACCAAATCGAACACGACAGGTTATTTGAATCTATTAGATCTGGAGGCGTAATTAATAATGCAGAATATGGAGCAAAATCTACATTAACAGCAATTATGGGTAGAATGGCTACTTATACAGGAAAAGAAATTACATGGGAACAGGCATTAAATTCTCAACAAGTTCTTGTTCCTAATGATTTAAGCTGGAACTCTACTCCACCAACACTCCCTGATAGTAATGGTAGATATTCTATTCCAAAACCAGGACAAACTAAATTGATTTAAAATGTATAGGCACATATTTTTATATCTTTTTCTAATTGTCTTAATTGGTTGTAGTGACCAGGACGATGAATTACAGCCAATAACTCAGCCCGATTGGACGCAAAAAGAATTTTCGATTAACTATGGTGGATTGAGCAGAAGATACACATTATATAAACCAAAAAGTTATTCTGAAAATTCTCCACTCTTGTTTATGCTTCACGGATTTGGAAGTAATATGAACAATATTTTAGCGTATTCAAAGATGAATGATATAGCAGATCAAAACGGATTCATGGTTTGCTATCCACAGGGAACAACTCTAGTGACTGGACAAACTCACTGGAATGCTAATTTGCAAATGAGTACTGTAAACGATATAGATTTTTTATCTTTTTTAGCTTTAAAAATTCAAGAGGAATTTAAGACTAGTGTTGACAATATATTTACATCAGGAATGTCCAACGGAGGATTTATGTCCTATACTTTAGGATGTGAAAAGTCTGATGTTTTCAAGGCTGTAGCATCAATTACAGGAACAATGAGCGGATCGGATTGGACTAATTGTTCACCAGCTTATAAAATTCCTATTTTACAAATGTCTGGTACAGCTGATACTACTGTTCCTTGGGACGGAACTATGAATACTGCTTATGGCTGGGGAGGCGCTCCTCATATTTTAGAAGTAATGGAATTTTGGTCTGATTTAAATGCTTGTGTTCAAGATGAGGTTTTTAATTTTCCTGATATTGATAAAACAGATTATTCTACAGTTTCTTTAACGAAAAAAAAGGGAGGAAGTTATAATAATGAAGTTTGGTTTTACAAGGTTGACGGAGGAGGTCATGACTGGCCTGGATCTTGGGGAAACGGAGATATAAACACGAGTGATGAAATATGGAAATTTTTCAAACACCACCTAAAATAATTAGGCAAGTAAATCTTTAATGACATTTCCTGAAACATCGGTTAATCTAAACCTTCTGCCTTGATGCTTATAAATCATTTTCGTATGATCAACTCCAAATTGATTTAATATTGTTGCTTGTAAGTCATGAACATGAACAGGATCTTTGACAATATTATAGCCTAAATCGTCAGTTTCTCCATAGCTAAATCCAGGTTTAATTCCCGCTCCTGCCATAAAAATAGTAAATGATCTTGGATGATGATCTCTTCCGTAATTGGTGTCTGATAAAGTACCTTGACAATAGTTAGTTCTTCCAAATTCTCCTCCCCACACTACTAATGTATCTTCAAGTAATCCTCTTTGTTTTAAATCCATTATTAGAGCAGCTGTAGGTTGATCAACATCACTTGATTGACCTTTAATTTGATTAGGAAGATTTTCGTGCTGATCCCAACCCATATGATAAAGTTGAACAAATCTTACGTCCTTTTCAATTAATCTTCTAGCCTGAATACAATTAGCTGCATAAGTACCAGGCTTCTGAGCATCAGGTCCATACATTTGAAGTATATGGTCAGGTTCATCTGAGATATCCATTGTTTCAGGAACTGAGGTCTGCATTCTATAAGCCATTTCATATTGAGCTATTCGACTGCTAATTTCAGGATCTCCAAATGAAGCTTCTTGTTGGTGATTGAGTTCAGCCAAGTAGTCAAGCATTTTTCTTCTTTCTTGTGCAGTAACCCCGTCAGGATTCTTTAAATATAAAACAGGATCTTTTGCTGATCTAAACTGTACCCCTTGATGAAGGGAGCTTAAAAATCCATTTCCCCAAAGTCTTGAATAAAGAGGTTGGCCTTTTGGTCTTCCTGTCCCATTTGAGAGTAAAACCACAAAAGAAGGCATGTTGTTATTTAAACTACCTAAACCATAACTCATCCATGAACCCATGCTTGGTCTTCCTGGTTGTTGTGAACCAGTCTGAAAGAATGTTATTGCAGGATCATGATTTATTGCTTCTGTGTGCATAGATTTTACAAAACATAATTCATCAGCTATTTTACCAACATATGGCATTAATTCACTAACCCATGCTCTAGATTCTCCATATTGTTTAAAGTTGTAGTTGCTACCAACTAAAGGAAATTTATCTTGACCAGATGTCATCCCAGTTAACCTTTGACCATCTCTAACAGATGAAGGTAGGTCAGTTCCTCTTAATTGATTAAGCTTAGGCTTGTAATCAAATAAATCTAATTGTGATGGACCTCCACTTTGAAATAAATAAATTATTCTTTTTGCTTTGGGTGCAAAATGAGGAAGATTTAAAGAATTATTGTTTAATGAAGCAAAAGGATTTGTTTCTTTACCAAAATTGAAAGGATCTAGCATAGAACCAAGTGCTAAACCACCAATACCTAAACCAGCTTTTTTTAAAAAGTTACGTCTGTTATTGTTTAAAAAGTGTTTATGTATTTCCTCCATTTTTTAACTTTTTTGGGTGGTTTCATCTAAGTTATATACTAAAACCGCGAGAGAGTTAAATGCTATTTTTTCTTCAATATTATTTAACTTTTTTATTTCATCAAGATAGTTTTTTAGTTTAACAACTTCATTGTCAATTGGTGTTCTTCCAGTTACGGTGCGATACAGTTTTATAATTTTTTTATCAATTGAAATGTTTTCTTTAAAAATTGAAGTAGATAAATTCTCAGCAGCCAGTTGATACTGCGGGTCGTTCATTAATGCTAATGATTGAAGTGGAGTGCTAGTTTTTTGACGAACTGGCGCACAAAAATCTCTAGTTGGCGCATCAAATATCATCATTGAAGGAGGCGGAACAGTTCTTTTCCAAAAAGTATATAAACTTCTTCTAAATAAATTGTCGCCTGTGTCAGGAACATAGAAAGCTAGACTTCCACCACCACCGCCGGTAACTTCATTCCAAAGATTTGGAGGCTGCATAGGCTTAACGCTAGGACCACCAATTTTGTGAACAAGCATTCCACTTGTTGAAAGTGCATTATCTCTTATCATCTCAGCTGAAAGTTTTTGTCTTGGATAATTAGCAAGGTATGTATTGTCAGAATCCATTAATCGGTTCTCTTTTTTAATTTTACTAGACTGTCTATAGGTTGATGACATTACTATCCTTTTAATAAACTTTTTTGTATCCCAATTGTCTTTATTTTGAAAAGTGTAAGCAAGCCAATCTAATAATTCAGGGTTAAAGGGTTTATTTCCTTGACTTCCAAAATCATCAGGTGTGGCTACTATACCAATTCCAAAAAATTGTTGCCACAACCTATTAACAGTAACTCTGGATGTTAAAGGATTGTCTTTATCAAAAAACCATTTCGATAGTCCTATTCTGTCTGAAGAATATTTTTGTTCATCGAATTTTAATACAGTTTCAGGTGTACCAGGCTTTACAAGTCTAGTTGGAGCGTCATAGCTTCCGCGGTTCAAAACATATGTATTTCTTAGATTTTCAGTTTCTTTCATTACCATCAGAGTTACGTCATTAATGCTGTCTGGTAGGTTTACAAAAGGTAAATCACTTTTAATATCATTAGCGTTTATAGTTAAATTTGGTTTTGGAGCAGTATCCCCATAAACAATCAAACCGTTCTCATCCACGTTATTAAAAAAACTGTAAAGACTAAAAAATTCATCGTGTGAAATTGGATCATATTTGTGAGTGTGACATCTGGCGCACTCTACAGTTAATCCCATCATTATTTTAGCAGATGTTACAGTTCGATCTGCAACATATTCAACTCTATATTCTTCTGGAACTACTCCACCTTCCTGAGTTATCTTATGGTTTCTGTTAAATCCAGAAGCTAAAATTTGTTCTTTAGTGGCGTTTGGCAGCATGTCTCCAGCCATTTGCCATGTTATAAATTTATCATAAGGCATATTTGAATTGTACGCGTGAATAACCCAATCTCTCCACGGCCACATGATTCGTTCTTGATCGTCTTGATAACCATGACTATCTCCATATCTAGATAAATCCATCCATATAGCGGCCATTCTTTCGCCGTAAGTTTTAGAATCTAATAAATTATCTATTAAACGCTCATATGCATCATCGCTTGAATCAGAAATAAAATCATCAATCCTTTTTAAAGATGGAGGAAGACCGGTAAGATCAAAATAAGCTCTTCTTATTAATATTTCTTTTTCTTCAATTTCTGAAGGTGACATTCCTTTAGACTCTAATTTACTAGCTATAAATAAATCTATTTCATTAGTTGCCCAATTTTTAAAATTTGTTTCTGGTAATTTTGGAAGTTCAGGTTTAGTATATGCCCAATGAGGTTCCCATTTTCCACCTTGATTAACCCATTTTTTTAAAATCTGTTTTTCTTTTTCAGATAAAATTAAGTTTGATTCTGGTGGTGGCATTATATAGATAGAGTTTTCACTATCAATCCTTTTTAAAATTTCACTCTCATTTGGATTTTTTTTATCTATTACGTAATGGTTTGTATTATCTTCTAAAGCTTTATAAAAACCATCTTCAATATCAAGTCTTAAATTCGCTTTTCTAGCTTTGTCGTCAGGACCATGACAAGTATAGCATTTATCAGAAAGAATTGGTTTAACATCAAAGTTGAAATTAACTTCTGTGACATCAATTTTAGAACTTGTTTCAACAAACTGATTAGTTTGATTGATTGTAGTTATTTCATCTATTGTTGGCTTAGAATAAATATATTTAAATACCAACACAACAGTTAGAGGGACAAAGAAATATGATAATATTTTAAAATTATTCTTTTTCACTAATCCTAAAGTTAAGAAATTAGTTTAATTCTGCTATAAAGATATTTTTAAAAAATGCTTTTCCAGGTTAATCTTGAAGAGAAATATGACCTGATTTACTTTTTGAAAAACCAATCCATTTTTCATCGCCTAAGTATTCAAATTATTGTGAAATTTAGCAGAAAAAATTAATGAATAGGATCTTTTTAAAAATAAAACCTCTTGTTTTTAATTAAACTCTATTTTTCTAATGCAGACAAAATTATTTTTTCCATTACTTTATATCCTGCAAGGTTAGGATGGACTAAATCATCTGCAGTTGTATATTCAGGTACTTTAAGACCTCCTTTATCGTCAGCCACTGAAGTGAAATAGTCTACATAAGTTATATTATTTTGATCACAATAATTTTTTAAAATACTATTTAACTTAATCACTTTTGGACCAGGCTCTATTCCAGGTGACCATGGAAAGTCTATTGCTGGAAGAGTAGAACATATATAAACTTTTATATTATTAGCTTTTGCTATCTCAGCCATTGAAATAATATTTTCAGCTGTATTTTCAAGAGAGATTGGTCCAGTATTTCCAGCTATATCATTTATTCCGGCTAGAATTACTACAGCCTTAGGATTTAAGTTTACTACATCAGGTCTAAATCTGATTAACATTTGAGGAGTAGTTTGACCGCTAATTCCTCTATTTACAAAAGGATTATTTATAAAAAAATCTTTATCAAAATTCGACCATCCTTCTGTAATAGAATTACCCATAAAAACAACTCTATTTGGCTCATCTATTTTTTTAAGTTGTTCGTTATCTTTCTCAAACTTTTTTAGGTGAGCCCAATCTGTAAGAGTTCCTCCACCTTGAATATAAATATCTTGTGCGTTGTTACTCATAATGATTGAAAATAAAAAAATTATTAGTGTTGTTATATTATATTTCATTGTTTTTTAGTTTTAGAATGAATCCATTTAAGAAAATTTTTTTCAGCGAAAGCATTGTTCCAGCTGTCGTGTCCAACATTTTCATAAAAGGTTATTTTGGGACTTCCCCCAGCATCAATAATAGCATTAGCCATTTTTAAAGATTTTTTTGGACTAACTACAGTATCGTCAGATCCATGAAAAATCCAAATAGGAATTTTTTTTGCGTAATTGTTGACTGAATCAGGATTACCATCTCCACAAATTGGAGTTGCTGCAGCAAACATGTTCGGTCTTAAATTTAATATAACAAATGTTCCCATCCCACCCATAGATAGTCCACTTACATAAACTCTGTTAGTATCAACATCACTTCTTTCAATGAAACTGTCCATTAGTTTTACGACTAGACTCATAGCTTTTGACTCTTTCACATTATACGCAAACTTATAAGGATCTTTATAGCCCCACCAATCGTTTTGTGGAGCTTGTGGGAATATTACCCATGAGTTATATTTTTCTCTGTTCTCTTTTTCTAAAAAAAGATTTCCTCCATGAATCAGTTGAGAAACATTGTCATTTCCTCTCTCACCAGCTCCGTGCAAGAACAAATGAACTGGATACTGTTTTTGTGGATTATAATTTAATGGTTTTAGTATTCTATAGTTTAATGTGTCATTTTCATTAACAAATATTTCTTTTTCATATGTTTTTAACTCTTGTGAAGTCAAGTTAAAAAGGCTAAATAGAAAAAAAAATGTAATTACATATTTCATTTGCTTTCAATTGTTGGAATTCTAATTTTTTCAACTAATTCTTGAATTTCTTCTGAGGGCTCCTTTGTTAAATGACATACAATTAATGAAACAATAAAATTAATTAGCATAGCGAATGTTCCAAATCCCTCAGGTGATATACCAAACCACCAATCGGCTTCAGTGCCCCCGCCAAACCATCCGAATTTGAATTTTGTCATGTAAAAAAGCATCAATAGTAGTCCAGTAATCATACCAGACACCGCACCTTCTTTATTCATTCTTTTATAAAAAATCCCCATGACTATTGCGGGAAAAAATGAAGCAGCTGCTAATCCAAAAGCAAGAGCAACAACTGCAGCAACAAATCCAGGTGGATTTATTCCAAAATACCCAGCCATTAAAACAGCAAAAAATGCAGATACTCTTGCGGCAATTAATTCACCTTTTTCACTAACATCGGGTTTTATAATTTTTTTAATTAAATCATGCGAAACTGAAGAAGAAATAACAAGTAATAATCCAGCAGCAGTTGACAAAGCTGCCGCCAAAGCACCGGCTGCAAGTAAAGCTATCACCCAATTTGGAAGTTCAGCTATTTCAGGATTAGCCATTACCATGATATCCCTGTCAATTGTTAATTCATTTATTTGTGAATCAGCAACATATTGTATAACTCCATCATTATTTTTATCTGTAAAAGTTAGAAGTCCAGTTTTTTCCCAATTTTCAAACCAAACAGGCATATCTTCGTACTTTTTTTCACTTACAGTTTCGATTAAATTGGTTCTTGCAAAAACTGCAATTGCAGGTGCAGTAGTATATAAAATTGCTATAAATAAAAGAGCCCAACCTGCGGATTTTCTTGCATCACTTACTTTTTTAACAGTAAAAAATCTAACAATAACATGGGGAAGGCCAGCAGTTCCAATCATCAAAGCAGCTGTTATAAAAAACACATCGAGCTTTGATTTTGAGCCTGTAGTATATTCGTGAAATCCTAAGTCTCTACTTAACCCGTCTAGCTTTTCTAAAAGATAAATCCCATCTGAGCCTTCAGATCCAAAGCCAAGTTGTGGAATTGGATTGCCTGTCATTTGCATAGAAATGAAAATTGCCGGAACCATAAAAGCAAAAATTAGAACACAATATTGTGCTACTTGGGTATAAGTAATTCCTTTCATTCCTCCTAAAACGGCATAAAATAGAACAATAGCCATTCCAATGACAACTCCTGTGTTTATATCTACCTCTAAATATCTTGAAAAGACAAGACCAACGCCTCTCATTTGACCAGCAACATATGTGAATGAAATTATTAAAGCACAAAAAACAGCTACAAGCCTTGCTGTGTCCGAATAATATCTGTCTCCAATAAAATCAGGAACAGTAAATTTTCCAAATTTTCTTAAATAAGGTGCTAGTAAAAGAGCAAGTAAAACGTATCCTCCAGTCCAACCCATTAAATATACTGAACCATCATAGCCCATAAAGGAAATTAATCCTGCCATTGAAATAAATGAGGCAGCAGACATCCAGTCAGCAGCCGTAGCCATTCCATTTGCAATAGGCGAAACACCTGACCCAGCCACATAAAACTCTTTTGTTGAACCTGCCTTAGACCAAATAGCAATACCTATGTATAATGAAAAGGTTATTCCAATCATTAACCAAATCCAAATTTGTAAATCCATAATTATTTTTTTGAATGATATTTTTTATCAAGTTTGTTCATAAGACCAATGTATATGAAAATTAATGTTACAAAAACATAAATAGATCCTTGTTGAGCAAACCAAAATCCAAGTTTGAATCCACCAATTTTAATTTGATTCAGTTCATCAATTAAGAGTATTCCAAAACCAAAAGAAACAGTGAACCAAATTGATAGAAGAATTAATAAATATTTAAGATTTTTTTTCCAGTATTCTTTAGCTAAGTTTTTACTCATGATAGTGTGTTGTTTAATTGTAATTTTTTTAAAGATATATTTTAAACACCAAGATTTATAAATATACCATACTGCAAATTTACTTCTTAGTTTACTGCAGTCGATGTTGTATCTAATTTAAAAAAAATAAAAAAATAATTATATTAAATAGGATTAAAGCCTGTATTTATTATACTAATCAGTTAAATTAGATGACTAAACTATTGTTAATTATAATACACCTCTAAAAAAACAAACCCTATTTTATGAAACAAATATTTTTCTTTTTTATTTTATGTTTAAGTTTTTCGTGTAACAATTCTAATACACAAGATTTAAAAGAAGTTCCAACAGGAATGATTCTAATAAAAGGTGGCGAGTTTTTGATGGGAGCAGACAATAATCAAGCTATGAGGGATGAATATCCTCAACATAAAGTTATTGTTAATTCTTTTTTAATGGATGAAACTGAAGTTACTAATGCTGATTTTAAGAAATTTGTAGAATCTACTGGCTATTTGACAACTGCAGAAAGAATCATAGATTGGAACGATTTGAAAAAATACTTACCTCCAAATACTCCAAAACCTCATGATAGTTTACTTGCACCTTCTTCACTTGTTTTTTTTGAATCAAAAACCAAAAATTTAAATGATTTTTCCCAATGGTGGAGGCTTCAAAAAGAAGTTAATTGGAAACAACCATACGGAATTGAAAGTACAATTGATACGATTTTAGATCATCCAGTTATTCATGTTAGTTGGGATGACGCTGTAGCTTATTGTAATTGGAAGGGAAGGAGATTGCCGACTGAAGCTGAATATGAATATGCAATGAGATCTGGGAATAAAAACACTTTATATACTTGGGGAAATCAACCTGTTGATTCAGGCAAACAAAAAGCTAATATTTGGCAAGGAAATTTTCCTTCAAACAATACACTGTCGGACGAGTTTTATTTCACTTCGCCTGTAAAATCATTTGACAAAAATGATTTTGGTTTATTTGATATCTCTGGAAATGTCTGGGAATGGTGTTCAGATTTATATAATAGCGACTATTATTCAACTCTTTCAAATGTAGTAGCAGATAATCCAAAAGGACCAGAAAAAAGCTTTGACCCAAATGATCCATTTAGTTCGAAAAGGGTTATGAGAGGAGGAAGTTTTTTGTGTAATGATTCATATTGTAGTGGTTTTAGAAACTCAATGAGAATGAAGAGTACACCTGATAGTAGTTCTCAACATGTAGGGTTTAGAACTGTACTAGATTTAAACTAATAAGAAAAATGCTCAGTTTTAGGAAACTGAGCATTTTTAACAACAACTAACCAAAAATATTATGTGTTAGTAAATTTGCATTAATCGTGCCAAACTCTTTTTGTTAAAATATTTCTTTGTAATTAAGAACAGTATTGTAGCCTTTATCATAAAAATATTTTTTTGAATTTACTGGTCCTGCTGCTAAAATAAAATCTCCTCCCCAAGCTCCTAAACTTTTAATTTGTCCTTCATAATCTTTAAAATACATATTTTTAATAGTATCTACTTTTAGAGTTTTTGAGATTATATTTTCATGCTTTATTATACAGTTTTGAAAATCTAATAATGTTTTTGAATTAACAAATTCAATTGTTAAATCCGACAATTTATTTATTGTTTGCTTAGATATTTTCAGTTCAAAAAATTTATCTATTTCTTTATTGCTATCCTGCTTTTTATTTAAATAAATAAAAAAAATATTTTTGGTGTAATCAGGACTAAACTGTATTGATTTTACGATTGGAACATTATTTTCTAGTTTATATAAAATTGGTCTTTTTGCTAATGCACATGCTATATCATAACCACTTCCTTTATAGTTTGACCATAACAACTCATAAGGATCTATATTAGCCCATTTTGAAATATTATTAATTAAAGTCGAGGATGTTCCAAGACCCCATTTTCTTGAAAAATTCAGTTGTGTTGTTACTAATCCTCCTCCGTTATTTATTAAAAATTCGGGATTTATATTGTTTGCAGAAATCAATATTGATTGAAGTGTTTTGCTATGTTTGTTTTTATTTTTTGTTATTTCAAAATTAGAAAGTTCAAATTCACAATCTATCCATATGTCATTTTCTTTATCATAACTTTTCCACTTTAGCCTATTTGAATTGTCGCATTTAAAATCTAGACTTTGTCTAAATTTAGTTGGTATTGCTAACGCAAGAGAACCTTTTGTGACATAATATTCGCTTGTAATTAAAAGTTTTCCTGGACTTGAAATTTTAAAATCCATTGTTTCTTAAATTTGTTAATTCAGTTTTAGCAGAGCTGTATGAAACAGTATTTTTTTTAAAAAAATTAATTAATTTTTCTTTTTCTTTCTCGCTTGCATTTAGAGAATTTAAAATATTTATTAAGTGCATTTTCATATGTCCTTTTTGAATCCCCGTTGTTATTAGAGAATTGATAGCTCCAAAATTTTGAGCAAGTCCAGCTACAGCAACTATTTTCATTAATTCTTTTCCATTTGGATTACCTAATAAATCTAATGACCACTTAACAAGTGGATGCAGATTTGTTATTCCTCCAACTGTTCCTAGTGATAAAGGAATTTCAATCCAAAATTTAAATATGTTATTTTCAATAGAAACATCAGTTAAACTTTTATAACGTCCATCTTTAGCCGCATAAGCATGTACTGCTGCTTCAATTGCTCTAAAATCGTTTCCTGTAGCAATAACAACAGAATCAACTCCGTTCATTATTCCTTTGTTGTGAGTTACCGCTCTATTGGTTTGAGTTTTAGCAATTTCTATAGCTTGAGCAAACTTTTTTACATACTCAAAGCCGTTAATTCCATTTTCAGTAATAGATTTTATATCACAACTTACCTCAGCTTTTACAACGCATTCTGGAACGTAATTTGAAAGAATACTCATTATAATGTCCAACTCTTTCTCCTTATCGTCAAAATCAGAATAGACTTTAGCTTCTCGTTTAAGTGTGGTTGCAAATTGTTCTAAACATGAATTTATAAAGTTTGCACCCATTGAATCTACAGTGTCGAAGATTGAATTTATCTGAAAGTAGTTTTCAATATCATTGGTTTTGTCTAAAATTTCAATATCCAATATTCCCCCTCCTCTTGCTTTCATACTAGAGTTTAATGAATCACTATCTTTAAAAAGAACGGGTTTTATAGTATTAAAAAACTTGAATAATTTATTTTTATCTCCTTTGAAAACAAAATGAACTTGACCTGTTTTTTTGAAATTTAAAATTTCAGTTTTGAAACCTCCTTTATTTCTCCAAAATTTCGCTGCTTTACAAGCAGCAGCAATTACTGAACTTTCTTCAATAACCATAGGAATTGTATAGTCTTTCCCGTCAATTAAAAAGTTAGGAGCAACACCTAACGGTAAATAAAAATTCGATAGTGTATTTTCTGTAAATTCATCATGAATTTTTTGTAATGCTTTGTCATTGTTCCAGTACTTCTCTAAAATTGAAGTAGATTGATTTCTAAAATAATTTGATTCTATCCACTCTATTTTTTTCTTTTTATTTAATCTAGAAAAACCCTCAATTTTATTTTCAAAAAATTCTTTTTTCATTGTTCAAAGATAATCAATGTATTGGTGATGTTCTTTCAATTTTTTAAATTAGTATTAACTTCAAAATAAATAATGAAATATATTATTAAAAAAATTCCGATTATATTTTTGTGTCTTTTGTTAATTATTAATTATGCTTGTAATGTTTCAGATGCAACTCAACGCCCAAATATAATTTATATACTAGCTGATGATTTAGGCTATGGAGAAATAGGAGCTTTTGGTCAGAAATTAATTGAAACTCCAAATATTGATAACTTAGCAAAATCAGGAATGATCTTTACTGATCATTATTCTGGCGCACCTGTTTGTGCACCGGCACGAAGTGTTTTGTTAACAGGAAGACACTCTGGAAATACACACATTAGAGCTAACGGTGAATGGTCTGAAAGAGGTAATGTATGGAGTTTTAAAGCGATGCTAGAAGACCCCAATTTAGAAGGGCAAAGACCTCTTTTAGATTCGATTACTACAGTTGCACAAGTACTAAATGATAATGGCTACAGAACAGGAATGGTAGGTAAGTGGGGTCTTGGAGCGCCATTAACTAATAGCATTCCAAACAAAAAAGGATTTGATTTTTTTTATGGATACAATTGTCAAAGACAAGCTCATACTTACTATCCAACTCATTTGTGGAAAAATCAAACAAGAGAATTATTAGATAATTATATAGTCACAAAACAAGAGGGTCTAGCTGATTTAGATCCACTTAATCCTGATTCATATTCAAAATATAATCAAAATGATTATGCACCAACTTTAATGCACAATGAAGCATTAAGTTTTATTTCAAGACACCAAGATTCACCTTTTTTCCTTTATTATGCTTCTCCAATTCCTCACTTACCTCTGCAAGCCCCAATTAAATGGGTTGAATATTATCAAAAAAAGTTTGGTAAAGAAACCCCCTACACAGGAAAATCATATTACCCAAATAAAACTCCAAAAGCTACATATGCTGCTATGATTTCTTATCTAGATGAGCAGGTTGGTGAACTAGTTGAAAAATTAAAAGAAATAAATCAACTTGATAACACACTAATTATTTTTACTAGTGATAATGGTCCCTCATGGGTTGATCATGTTGATTATAAGTTTTTTAATAGTACTGGTAAATTTGTCAATTCAAGAAGAACTATGAAAGGAAGTGTAAGCGAGGGTGGTATTAGGGTTCCCATGATAGCTTCATGGCCAAACAAAATAAAGCCAGGTTCTATATCAAACCATATATCGGCATTTTATGATTTTTTTGAAACGGCATGTGATGTTGCTGGGATTAAAAACAATGTTAAAACAGATGGAATAAGTTTTTATTCTGAAATGACTGGAGAAGTTCAAGCTAAACACGAATACTTATACTGGGAATATCCTGCTAGTGGTGGCTTGCAAGCAATAAGAATGGGTAAATGGAAAGGTGTTAAAAATAATTTATTTATAAGTCCCTCAAAATTAAAGCTGTTTAATTTAATGTCTGATGAAAAAGAATTAAATGATGTTTCTTTAAAAAATCCTGAAATAGTTAATCTGCTTGAGCAAAAACTTATTGAGGCTCACAGCACTCCCTATTTAAAAGAATTTATCATTCCTTCACTTGAACAATAGCTAAATGATTTCAAAAGCACCTGCAAGAATTTGTTTGTTTGGAGATCATCAAGATTATCTTGGGCTTCCAGTTATTGCTTGCGCAATTAACAAATACATGTCAGTCGAAGGATTACCAAATAACACTAATTATTTATTGTTCTCTTTGATTGATCTTGAAAAGGAAGTTAAGATAAATTTGGATGAAGATTTTTCAGTTTTAAAAAAAGGAGATCATATTAGACACGTAATTAAGACTTTAAAAAAAAATAATATTAATATTGATAAAGGCTACGATATAAAAATTAGTAGTGATATTTTTATTAATGCAGGCATTTCAAGTTCTTCAGCTCTAATTGTAGCTTTAATTGGATTTTTTATAAAAATTTCTGATTCAAAAAATATTTCAGAAGAATTTATAGCAGAACTTGCTTATCAAAGTGAAGTAATTGAACAAGGAGGTTCAGGCGGGAGAATGGATCAGTATTCAATTTCAATTGGAAACACTATTTATTTAGAGACTAAAAGTGCTTTTAGTTATGAAAAAATAAATAATCCTTTTAAAAATTTCATAATTGCAAACTCTGGAGTTGAGAAAAAAACCGATTTAGTTTTAAAAAAACTAAAAAGTAAAACTATTAGTTCTATTGAAAATCTCAGAATAAATAATCCAACTTTTAACTTAAATAAAATTGCTGTTAATGATATAGATAAATACGAAAATCAAATGAATAAAACTTCTTTTAGATACTTTAAAGCTGCTGTATTAAATCATTCGATTACTCAAGCAGCTTTTTTGGAATTAAAAAAGAAAAACCCTAGTCTTAATCATTTGGGAATTTTAATGAATAGGCATCACAAAATTTTAAAAAATGATTTATCAATCACCGTTCCCTTAATTGATAAAATGGTAGATTTAGCTTTTGAAAATGGAGCATATGGTGCAAAAATAATTGGTTCTGGAGGCGGAGGTTCTATTTTAATATTGGCGAATGAAAAAGATGAAAAAAGAATTATTAATAAGATGTATAATGCTGGTGCTAAGGAAGTGGTAAAAGCTAATGTGTCACGGGGAATATTTAGTCTATAGTTATTCTCTTTTTATCTATTAAAAAAAAATAGAAAAATAATAATTACTAAATTTAATTAATTTTTATTTCATGATAGATCTTTCTTTTCTCGATATTTCAATAATTATAGGATTTTTTTCAATAACATTATACATAGGTTTTTATGTTTCAAAAAAATCTTCTTCAAGTTCTAGTGAGTATTTTTTGTCTGGAAGAAACATGCCTTGGTGGTTGTTAGGAATTTCAATGGTTGCTACAACATTTTCAACGGACACTCCTAATTTAGTTACAGATATTGTTAGAAATAATGGTGTTTCAGGAAATTGGGTATGGTGGGCGTTTCTTTTCACAGGTCTTTTAACAGTATTTGTATATGCAAAACTTTGGCGTAGGTCAAATGTATCCACTGATATGGAATTTTATGAATTAAGATACAGTGGTTGGGGAGGTAAATTTTTAAGAGGATTTAGAGCAATTTACTTAGGTGTTATTTTTAATGTAATGGCGATGGCTGGTGTTACACTTGCAGCTATAAAAATTGGAGAGATTATGCTCGGTTTAGATCCAGTTGAAACTATTTTATATGCAGGGTCAATAACAGTTATATTTAGTACAGTAGGAGGATTTAGAGGTGTGGTTTATACTGATTTTATTCTCTTTTTTGTTGCTATGATAGGTTCGATTGGTGCAGCTTATTATTTAGTTAATTTACCTGAAGTCGGTGGATTATCTAATTTAATATTAAATGAAAATGTTTCAAATAAACTTTCAATTATACCAAGTTTTGATGATCCAAATGTTTACATTCCATTGCTTATAGTTCCTCTAGCTGTCCAATGGTGGAGTTCATGGTATCCAGGCGCAGAGCCTGGAGGTGGTGGTTACATTGCTCAAAGAATGTTGGCTGCAAAAAACGAAAATCATGCAATTGGTGCTACTTTTTTCTTTAATGTAATGCATTATGCATTAAGACCATGGCCATGGATAATTGTTGCTTTAGCTTCACTAGTTATTTTTCCAGATTTAGCAAGCATTCAGGAAGCTTTTCCAAATATATCTGCCGACAAATTAGGTCAAGATTTAGCCTATCCGGCTATGCTTACAAAATTACCTTCAGGGCTTTTAGGAATAGTTGTAGCTTCTCTTGGCGCAGCATATATGTCAACAATATCTACTCATTTAAATTGGGGATCCTCGTACATTGTAAACGATTTTTATAAACAACAGGTTAATAAGAATGCTAGTGAAAAAGAACTGGTCAACATAGGAAGATTTTCAACTGTAACCTTGTTTGTTCTTAGTGCTATATTTGCTTTACTCCTTACAAATGCTCTACAATTATTTGATGTTATTTTAATGTTTGGAGCAGGTACTGGTTTAATATTTATATTGAGATGGTTTTGGTGGAGAATAAATGCTTGGAGCGAAATTTCTGCAATGTTTGTTTCTGGATTTATTTCTATTGTTTTAAATTTTTCTTCATTAGGAGATATATTGTTTTCCGATTCCGGACAATTTCCAAGTTATTATAAATTTCCAGCAGTTGTTTTATTTACTACAATAATATGGGTTATCGTAACTTTTTTAACTAAACCTGATACTACAGAATCTTTAATTAATTTTTGTAAAAAAACTAATCCAGGAGGACCGGGATGGAATAAAATTAAAAATGTAGCGAAGAATCAAAACATTTCATTTAATAAATCTAATGATGATGAAACATGGTCAGTTCCGTTAGGGATATTGTGTATGTTATGCGGATGTTTTGCCATTTACTCTCTTTTGTTTTCAACTGGGTATTTTATTTATGGTCAAATAAATGATGGTATTTCATTTTTAACAATATCCGTTGTGTTTGCTTGGGGATTAAAATATAATTGGAATAAACTTAAAAAATTAAATTAATGAATATTAGTCATAAATCTACTGGTACTTTAGAAAAAACTAGATTTGAAAAAATTCATAGTGTAATTTTTAAAGACTCAAAAGAGGCTTCAAAAATTGTAGCCAAAGAAATATCTGATCTAATAATAAGGAAACAAAAGCAAAATAAAAATTGTGTATTAGGTTTAGCTACGGGTTCATCTCCGATTTCTGTTTATCAGGAATTAGTAAGGTTGCACCGGGAGGAGGGATTAAGTTTTAAAAATGTTATCACTTTTAATCTAGATGAATATTATCCAATGGATAAAAATGATGTCAACAGTTATCATCATTTTATGGGAATTCATTTATTTAATCATATTGATATTGATATGAAAAATATTCATATTCCGGATGGAATAATCAAAAAAGATAAAATTGATGAGTATTGTGTAAATTATGAAAAACAAATAGTCGATTTCGGCGGAATAGACTTTCAACTACTTGGAATTGGAAGAACTGGTCACATAGGTTTTAACGAGCCAGGTTCTAATTACAGTTCTTTAACTAGGTTAGTTCACCTAGATTATATGACAAGAAATGATGCTAGAAAATCATTTTACGGTATCGAAAACGTTCCTACAACTGCAATTACAATGGGAATTAGAACCATTAGAAAATCTAAAAGAATTGTTTTAATGGCTTGGGGAAATAATAAATCAGCGGTTGTGAAAAAAGCAATAGAAGGTGAAATAGATTCTAATATTCCCTCAAGTTTCTTACAAAAACATAATAATGTAACATTTGTATTAGATGAGTCAGCTTCAGAGCACTTGACAAGAATAAAGTCTCCGTGGCTTACGGGTTCAACAGATTGGAGCGAGGAATTAAAAGCCAAAGCTGTAGCATGGCTTTGTGAAAAAACAGGAAAATCAATTTTAAATTTAACTGAGTCAGATTATAACGAAAATAATCTTTCGGAACTATTACTAACTAAATCATATTATGATATAAATCTTGATTTTTATAAAAGATTACATAGATCAATTACAGGTTGGCCAGGTGGAAAACCTGATTCTGATGATAAGGTAAGGCCTGAAAGATCAAAACCAGCTAAAAAAAGAGTATTGATTTTTAGTCCTCATCCTGACGATGACGTAATTTCTATGGGTGGTACTTTTGACAGATTAGTTTCTCAGGGTCATGAAGTTCACATAGCATACCAAACATCCGGAAATATAGCAGTGAATAATTCTGACGTTCTAAAATTTTTAGAAGTTACAAGCGCAGCATTTCCAAATTCTAATTGTGAAAACAAAAATCTTATAGAAATTTTAAAAGATAATAATGAAATTTTAAATCATCCTGAAATAAGAAAAATAGCTGGAATTATTAGAGAAAAAGAATCTTTAGCTGCCACAAGATTTTTTGGAATTCCAGATTCTCAAGTTCATTTCTTGAAATTACCCTTCTACGAAACAGGAAACGTAAAGAAAAACATTCCAACTAAAAAAGATTTTGATATAACAAGAAATATTATAGATAAACTTAAACCCCATCAAATTTACGCTGCTGGAGACTTAGCAGACCCTCATGGCACTCATAAAGTTTGTTTGGATATTTTTCTTAATGTTTTGGACGATATCAAAAATAAATCCTTTATGAAAGATTGTTGGGTTTGGCTGTACAGAGGAGCCTGGCATGAATGGCCAATTCATGAAATAGATATGGCAGTTCCATTGAGCCCAAATCAAATTTTAAGAAAACGTAAAGCCATATTTTATCACCAAACTCAAAAAGATAATGTTATGTTTCAAGGAGATGATAATAGAGAGTTTTGGGTTAGAACAGAGGACAGAAACCGTGCAATAGCTAAAAAGTTTAGAGAGATTGGCATGTCTGATTACTCAGCAATTGAAACTTTTAAAAGATATCATTTTTAGGTACCTTACTTAAATGCAAATAATTAAAGAAGTTTGCGTTGATTCATTAGAAGATGCAATAAAAGCTGAAAAAAATGGAGCCAATAGAATTGAACTATGTGGAAGATTAGATTTGGATGGCTTAACACCATCTCGTGATTTGATTAGCAATGCATTTTCAATATTAAAAATTCCAATTAGAGTGATGATTAGACCAAAACATCCTTCATTTGAGTATTCAGAAGAAGAAATAAACACTATGATTGATGATATTAAATTTTGTAAATCGTTAGGTGTGGATGGTGTAGTTTTTGGATGTTTAGATGAGAATTCTAATTTTCAAATGGATCAGATAAATAGACTTTCTATAATTGCAAAGCCTTTAAATGTGATTATTCATAAAGCTATAGATTACACAAGCTCTATTTTAGATTCTTTGTCTTTAATATCAAAAAATTCTAATATAAATGGAGTGTTAACATCTGGAGGTGAGCGATTTGCAATAAATGCTGTTGAAACTCTAAAAAAAATGTTAGTTTTAGTACCTGATAAATTTGAAATTATTATAGCTGGAGGAATAACATTTGAGAATTTCGAAAGTTTACATGCCCTTTCAAATGGGAAATTTTATCACGGAAAAAAAATAATTAATATTAAATAAACTAATATGAGTAATCAAATTGAATTACATCAAAAAACACTTTTCGGACACCCAATAGGACTTTTCGTACTATTTTTTACTGAGTTATGGGAAAGGTTTAGCTATTATGGAATGAGAGCAATTCTTGTTTTGTACTTAGTTTCTGAGACTGGGGGAGACAACCCTGGAATGGGATGGACTGACGGCTCTGCAATCGCTCTATATGGTTGGTATACTATGTTTGTTTATTTAGCAACAATTCCCGGAGGAATTTTAGCAGACAGATTTTTAGGTCAAAGAAAATCTGTTATGGTTGGAGGTCTTTTATTGTGTTTTGGTCACGGTATTTTAGCGGTTGAAGCATTATGGGCTTTCTACACAGGACTTACTTTTATTGTTTTGGGTGTAGGATGTTTAAAGGGAAATATTTCCACTATGGTTGGTGGATTATATGGAGATAAAGAAAATGATAAAAGAGACATGGGTTTTTATATTTTTTATATGGGAATCAATTTAGGTGCGGCTGTTTCAGCAATTCTAGTAGGTTATGTTGGAGAAGTTTATAATTGGCATTACGGTTTTGGTTTAGCTGGGATTGGAATGGCTATAGGTCAACTTGTATATTGGAAAGGTCAAAAATACCTGGTTCACGTTGGAAATAAAATAGAATTAGAGAATACTAATAAAGAATCTTCTAATTTATTTTTTCAAATTTTTAAGACAACTAATTCATTGATTGGATTTAGTTTGACAGCTTTGTTAGGTGTTTATATTGGTTATAGTGGAGACTGGAGTTATGGATTATTATTATTAGGAATTGCTTTTGCAGTTGGATTTGCAATAGTAGTTTATAACGATGGTAATAAAATTGAAAAAGACAGGATTTTAGTTACCTATTTAGCTTTTCTTATTGTTATAGTGTTTTGGGGAGCGTTCGAACAAGCCGGAGGTTTAATGAACCTTTATGCATCGCAAAAAACTGATTTAGCTTTGGGTAGTTTTATGGTTCCAGCTAGTTGGTTTCAATCTGCAAACGCAACCTATATATTAATTTTTGCCACATTGGTTGGGTCTTTTTGGATTTGGTGGAAAAAAAGAGGTTACGAACATTCATCTATTTTTAAAATGGCAGTTGGAGTAATTATTATGGGCTTAGGATTTTCATTTATGTCTTTAGCATCCAATGAAGTGACTTACAATGCTGCTGGAGAGATTACTCAAAAATCTGCTATGTATTGGCTAATGTTAGCCTATTTATTTCATACTATTGGAGAATTATGCACATCTCCTGTTGCACTTTCATTTATAACTAAAATAGCTCCTGCAAGATGGGGAGCTTTTATGATGGGTGCATATTTTGCAGCAACCGGGTTAGGAAATAAAGTAGCCGGATTAATTGGTGAGAATGCGTCTGAGGTAGGTGAATTTTGGACTTTTACAGGAATTACAATTTTTTGCACAATTTTTGGTGTATTAGTAATATTAATTATTAAGCCATTAAAACGTTTAACTCATAATGCAGAATGATAATTACATTAAGTTTGAATTTTATAATATTTATTCGATAGTATTTTTTGTTTTTTTATCTTTTAATATTCAAGCTCAAGATATAAATTGGATAAGTTTAGAGAAGGTTACTGAATTACAGAGAACTAACCCAAAAAATGTTATTATTGATGTTTACACTAATTGGTGTGGTCCATGTAAACTAATGGATAAAAATACCTTTAGTAATCCTGAAATAGTTAATTACATTAATAATAATTATTATGCTGTAAAATTCAATGCTGAAGGGAATGAAACAGTGAGTTTCATGAATAAAACCTTTACAAATCCAAATTATGATAGTAGTAGATCTCAAAAGAGAAATTCTTCTCATGAATTTACTAGATTCCTAGGAATCAATGCTTATCCGTCAACTTTGTTTTTTGATTCTCAAATGAATTATATTAGTCCGGTAAAGGGTTACCTAAACCCTAAGCAAATTGAAATTTATTTACATCTGTTTAAAGATGATAATTACAAAAACATTAAATCTCAAGAAGATTTTGATGGGTTTGTTAAAACTTTTAAAAGTAGAATTAAAGTTTAATTTATTTTTTATTAGCTTTTTCAATATATATGTCTAAAGCCTTAGACATTGAAGGAACTTTTGGAGTAGGCGCTAAAATATCTATTCTTAGTCCAGCTTTTTCAGCTGCTTTTACCGTCGTTTTACCAAAAACAGCTATTCTAGTATCATTTTGTTTAAAGTCGGGAAAGTTTGAAAGCAAAGATTCTATCCCAGAGGGACTGAAAAAAACTAAAATATTGTAATAAACATCTTTTAAGCTAGATAAATCGCTGATCTTTGTTCTATAAAATGTTCCTTGGGTCCATCTAACTCCAAGTTCATCAAGTTTTTTAGGAATAGCAGGTGATAATACATCAGCACTTGGAATTAAATAACTCTCTTCATTATATTTTTCTATTTGAACTGAAAGATCTTCAAAAGTTCTTCCTCCAACATATATTTTTCTTTTTCTGTAAACAACATACTTTTGAAGGTAAAATGCAACAGCTTCAGATAAGCAAAAGTACTTAAGAGCATTTGGGATTGGAAATCTCATCTCCTCAGCGACTCTAAAAAAGTGATCAATGGCGTTTCTACTAGTTAAAATAATAGCAGAAAATTTTGATAAATCAATTTTTTGATGTCTGACTTCTCTTGCCGTCATTCCTTCAACATGAATAAAAGGAATAAAATCTATTTTAACTTTTCTTTTTTTCTTCAAAGTTATGTAGGGTGAATTTTCAATAGTTGGAGCAGGCTGAGAAACTAAAATTGATTTAACTTTCATAAATACTATTTTTATTTAATTAAATAAATAACACCGATTGTAGGTGCGATTTCGAACGTGCAAATGTACAAAATAAAATATACTAGAGCTTTTACACCATTGATTAAATATTTATTTAAAATAAATTTTAAATAAAAAACATTATAGACCACAAACAACGTAAGCGAAATAGTGTAGAGATTTTTTGTAGATAAATCGCCAAAAATTATTATTAATAGATAGAAATATAAATGGACAGCAAACAAATTTTTAATTCCAATTCTATATCTGTTTATTTCAGTTAATTTTCTTTTGAACTTAAAAATCAAGGAAAATGTATTCTCACAAATAAATTTTAATAATATTAAAACGCTTAACCCAATAGAAAGCTTAAAAAAAAACTCTTTTTGATCAGTTAAATAATTGTCTTTGAATAACATAAATAAGAATAAAGCTGTGATTAATATTCTTAAAATAAACATTATTACATTGTTTGGAGTAAATAGTGATATAGTTTCTCCAGATTTGTAATGAAAGTAACGATGAATATTCCAAAATGAAAATAAATATTGGAATCTATTTCCAATATATAATCTTGAAAATAAAATTAGAATTGTTCCTAGAATTATAATTGCTTTAACCCAATTTTGAATTGGATAATCTATAATTTCTAGTTCATTCATTATTCAAAATTAATAATATTTTAATCCTTATTTAAATTTACTTCTTAAATCTGTATTTTTGTAAAAAACAAAATGTTTAAAGCTCTTGTAATTGTACCGACATATAATGAAGCTGATAATATTATTAATATTATTAAGAGTGTTTTGTCACTTTCTATAAACTTTAATATTTTAATTGTTGATGACAATTCACCAGACAAGACAGGTTCTCTTGTAAAATCATTTGCTTTAAAAAATTCAGAACGAGTATTTTTGCTTTCTAGAGATAATAAAGATGGATTAGGAAAAGCTTACACTGATGGGTTTTATTGGGCACTAAAAAATAAATACAATTATATATTCGAAATGGACGCTGACTTTTCTCATGATCCCAATGATTTGGTTAGGATGTATAATGAATTATATATATCTGATTTTGATGTTGTGATTGGATCAAGATATATTAATGGTATTAATGTGGTTAATTGGCCATTAAGTAGAATTATTCTATCCTACTTTGCTTCATTTTATTCTAGAATTATAACCGGAATGCCTGTGAAAGATGCAACATCTGGATTTGTGGGGTATAAAGCAAATGTTTTAAAAGAAATTAATTTAGATTCCATAATGTTTAACGGATACGCTTTTCAAATTGAATTAAAGTTTAAAGCTTTTAAGAAAAAATTTAAAATACAGGAAATTCCAATTATATTTAAGGATAGGATATACGGAGAATCTAAGATGAATGGAAATATTATTTTTGAAGCAATTTTTGGTTTGATTATAATGAGGTTTAAAAGTTTGTTCAACAAATAATGAAAAAAATTCTTATAAAAAACGCAACAATTGTAAATGAAGAAAAGATTTTTAAATCTGATTTATTAATTGTTGATGATGTAATCAGTCAAATTAGCTCAAATATTTCAACTCCAAATGATTGTAAAGTTATTGATGCATTAGGAAAAATTTTAATTCCAGGTCTAATTGATGATCAAGTACATTTCAGAGAACCCGGTTTAACACATAAAGCAACCATAAATTCAGAATCCAAAGCAGCTGTTGCTGGAGGAATCACGTCCTTTATTGAAATGCCTAATACTGTTCCTCAAACAACTACTATTAATGAATTAAATAAAAAATTTGAAATAGCTGATAAAAGTTCATATGCAAATTATTCATTTATGTTTGGAGCAACTAATTCAAATCTTGATGAAATAAAAAAAGTAAATAAAAATGAGGTAGCGGCTTTAAAAATATTTTTAGGTTCTTCAACAGGTGATATGTTAGTTGATGACCAACAAATCTTAAGAGATATTTTCTCAACTACTAATTTAATTATTGTTGTACATAGTGAGGATGAACAAATCATTAAAGAAAATTTAAAAAAATATAAGACAAAATATAATTCTAATATTCCTTTTGAGTGTCATTCAAAGATTAGATCTGAAGAAGCGTGTTTAAAATCAACAAAAAAAATAATAGAACTTGCAAAAGAAACAAATGCAAGGCTCCACGTTTTTCATTTGTCTACTAAAGTCGAATCTTTATTATTTCAAAATGATATTCCTCTGGAAGAAAAAAAAATAACTTCAGAAGTTTGTGTTCATCACCTTTGGTTCAGTGATAAAGATTACAAGGATAAACAATCTTTCATTAAATGGAATCCGGCTATTAAAACTGATAATGACAGAGAGGGGCTTTGGAATGCTTTAATAGATGATAGAATTGATGTAATAGCCACCGATCACGCACCACATACATTAGAAGAAAAATCCAAACCTTATTTAGATTGTCCCTCTGGCGGTCCATTAGTGCAACATGCTCTTGTTTCAATGATTCAACATCATTTGAATAATAAAATATCTTTACAAAAAATAGTGACTAAAATGTGTCATAATCCTGCCATCTTATTTCAAATTAAAAAAAGAGGTTATATACGAAAAGGGTATTACGCAGATTTGGTTTTAATTGATATTAATAAACCATGGACGGTTAAAAAAGAAAATATTTTATATAAATGTAATTGGTCTCCATTTGAGGGTTTACAATTTGATTCTCAAGTAACACATACTATTGTTAATGGCAAATTAGTTTATGAGAATGGATTGTTTAATTCGATTTTAAGTGGAAAAAAACTAACATTTAACAGATGAAAAAAGGATTTATTTTAATAATATTGATTATTTCTTGCTCCGATCAAAGCAGTTCAACTGATTTAATGTCAGAGCAACAGATGGTAGATTTTCTTTTAGATATTAATATTATTAATTCAAGTAGAGCATACAGAAACAATTCCGATTTAAATTATTATAACATAAAAGATACATTTCTATACAAAAAACATAATATAGACAGTATGCAATTTGTTAAAAGCAACAGTTATTATTCTTCAAAGCCAAAACAATATTTAAGAATTTATTCTGAGCTTCAAAAAAAAATGAAATTTATAAAAGATTCCATTGAGATTGAGTTAAATAAAGAAACTAAAAAAATTATGGATTCTTTATCACTTGCTAATTAAGTTTAAAGTTTTCACAAGTTACTTTAATTGACTTTTCAACCATTGTAAATTTATAATTGAGAACAGAAGATATTTTCTTATTTGAGTATTCGTTTTTTGAATGACTAGATTTAATAATGGCACTACTTAATCTTCTTCTTTTATTTAGGAAAAAACTCCTGGCAGTATCTAAAATAAGTCCTAATATCATTATACTTTTACTGGCTTTCTTTGAGGGAGATTTTAAATTCAAATAATTACAAACCGAATAAATAAAATCTTTTTGAGTCCAGTTTTCAGCAACTAGTAAAAATCTTTCAGAAAAAATATTTTTATCCATTAATTCTCTCATAATTTTTACAACGTCCTTAACACAAATAAACCCAGTTTTTCCAGGCGGAAAGTAATTCATTCCTCTGCTTATTTGAGTAATAAAAGCTCCACTTCCTCTTTTCCAATAGCCACTTCCAATTATAACACCTGGATTAACTATTACAGCATTTAATCCCTCAGAAATTCCTCTCCAAACTTCTAATTCTGCATCGTGCTTAGTTTTAGAATATGGATTATTATTTTCTTTCCACTCGCATTCTTCATCAATTAACATGTTTTTTCTTTCTCCTATGGCAGCAATTGTACTTACGTAACAAAATTTATCAACTTTTTTATCGATAGCAGTATTAACCATGTTTGCTGTGCCTTCAACGTTAATTTTCTTCATAGCGTTAAAATCTTGATTGCTAAAAGAAATAAAGGCTGCACAATGATATATTTCGGAGATATTTTGAAAAGCAACATCAAGACTAGTTATGTCATTAATATCTCCTTCAATCCATTCAATTTTATCAAATAATTTTTTATAATCTTTTGAGTAATAAGAAAAAACTTTTCTTACACTATCAGTCTTACTATTTTTTCTGTGTAATGCTCTTACTTTTTTATTTTCATTTACAAGAGAATAGAGCAAATGACAGCCTACAAGACCAGTTCCTCCAGTTACTAATATCATAATGTAAAAATACTATTTTTTAGTTTACTTTTTTCTTAATGTCAAGAGGTATATATTTGTTAAAATTTAAACTGTGTCAAAAAACTTTATCAAAGAATTAGAATGGAGAGGAATGCTTCAAGATTCCATCCCTGGTTGTGAAAAACAGTTACTAGAAAATTCCTCAATTGGATATATTGGTTTTGACCCTACTGCCAATTCTCTTCATATTGGTAGTTTGGTTCAGATTTTAATTTTAATGCATTTTCAAAAATGCGGTCACAAACCTATCGTTTTGGTTGGTGGAGCAACTGGTATGATTGGAGATCCATCTGGAAAATCTAATGAGAGAAATTTATTAAGTCAAGATGATTTAGATAAAAATATAAAAGGTATACACAAGCAGTTGTCTAAATTTTTAAATTTTGATTCTGATAATAAAAATTCTGCTTTATTATGTAATAATAACGACTGGTTTAAAGATATTAATCTAATTGACTTTATTAGAGATACTGGAAAATATATCACTGTAAATTACATGATTGCAAAAGAATCAGTAAAAAAAAGATTAAGTAAGGACTCTTCAGTAGGTATGTCTTTTACAGAATTTTCTTATCAGTTAATTCAAGCTTATGATTTTTACCATCTGTTTTCAGAAAAGAATTGTTTAATCCAAATGGGTGGAAGTGATCAGTGGGGAAATATAACAAGTGGAGTTGAATTAATAAGAAAAAAAACTGGAAAAAAAGTTTATGCTTTAACTTGTCCATTAATAACTAAAGCAGATGGGACTAAATTTGGTAAAACAGAAGATGGAAATGTTTGGCTAGATAGAAACAAGACATCTCCCTACAGGTTTTATCAATACTGGCTTAATACTTCTGATGAAGATGCAAAAAAGTATATTAAAATCTTTACTTTTTACAATGAAAGTGAAATACAAGAATTCGTTAAGACACACGATGAAGCACCTCATCAAAGATTTCTTCAAAAAACAATAGCAAACTTTCTTACAAAATTAGTTCACAGTGAAAAGGATTTAGAGAAATCAATAATAGCATCTAATATTTTATTTGGAAAATCTACGTCTAAAGATCTGAGTGATTTGGATGAAAAAACATTTTTAGATATTTTTGAAGGTGTGCCCAGCATCGTTATTTCATCTGATGAAATCAGACAACCCGCTCTCGTTCAAGAATTTCTTTATAAGGCAAAATTTTTATCATCAAAATCTGAAATTATTAGAGCTTTAAAACAAAATTCAATTTCAATTAATAAAGAAAAAGTTGATGCTTCTTACAAAATTTCAAAAGATAATTTAATTTGCAATAAATATATCTTAGCACAAAGAGGAAAGAAAAATTACTATTTAATTTCTTTTAATTAAACATCAAATTACAACCTCTTATTTCAGAATTACTTAATCTTCCTAATACACTGAAGGACGAGTTCTTATAAACTTCACCTATATCATCACTTGCTATAAAAGAACACGAGTTCACATTAGCTAAATCTATAAAGTTTAAGGCGCCTTTTCCAGTAGTTTTGACAGATAATGGATTATTTATGTCTCTTGCCAAAACTTTTAACCATGAAGGACTTTTGAAAATCCCGTTTTTATTTGAATAGGCTTGAGATAGAAGTTCAGTCATTCCGTATTCAGAATGTATTGATTTAGCATTAAAACCTTGTTTTAATCTTTCATGAAGTTCATCTCTTGTGATCTCTTTTTTTCTTCCTTTCATTCCGCCAGTTTCGACAATAACTAAATTATTAGACTCTATAGAATATTTTTCTATAAAGTCTAATAATGCATAACTAACTCCAAAAAGGATAATTCTTTTATTTTTATTATTACTAATTACTTTAAATAGTTTTTTGTAATCATTCATGTAAAATCCACTTTCACTTTGACCTGAATTCTTAATTAAGTAATCGACCATAAAAATTAATGAAGAATTTCCTTGTTCTAAATATGAGGGAAGAAGGCCCAAAAAAATAGTCTCTTTAATTTTTCCATATTGCATTTTAAACATTTTACTAAAACTTTTTACATATAAATCTATATCATAAACATAATGTTTGCTTCTTTTACCCTCTGTTCCACTACTTTTAAAAATATGAGAATAGTTCCTTTTGCATAATACTTTATGACTTTTAAAAAACTGAATTGGCAGAAAAGGAATTTCTTCTATTTTAGATACTTTTGTAATGTTTAATAGATTACAGTATTTATTATACACCTTATTATTATTGTATTGATAGTTGAATATTTTTAAAGCTTCAACGTTAAAATTTATTTCTGATTTTAAATCTATTGTCATTTAAAAACTATATTCACTTAATATTAAGTAATTGTTAATTAATGCAAGTTAAAACCTTAAATATTTAATTTTGAAAAAAATTAAAAAAATGTCGCAAATTCCAAAAATTTTAGTTGTAGATGATGACCCGGATATTGTGGAGATTTTAAGATATAATTTATCTCTAGCTGGTTATGACGTAAAATCAGCTTCGAATGGGAAAGAAGCTATAAAAAAAGCAAAAATATTTATTCCTGAAATTATTTTACTGGATGTTATGATGCCCGAAATGGATGGTATAGAGGCTTGTAGATTAATTAGAGAAATACCATCTTTAAATAACACTCGAATTATTTTTTTAAGTGCTAGAAATGAAGATTACACTCAGATATCCGCCTTTGATGCAGGTGCTGATGATTATATTTCTAAGCCCGTTAAACCAAAAATTTTATTAAAGAAAATCTCTTCTATTTTTAAAAGAATTCAAAAAAAAGAAAATAAAAGTCAATTAATTGATCTTGGAGAAATTAAAATTGACAGAGCTAAATATTTAGTTTTCATAAATAAAAATGAAATTCAACTTCCAAAAAAAGAGTTTGAATTATTTTTTCTTTTAGCTTCTAAACCTGGAGATGTATTTTCTCGTGACCAAATCATGAATAAAGTTTGGGGATCAGATATAATAGTAGGCGATAGAACTATTGATGTTCATATTAGAAAATTAAGAGAAAAAATAGGAGATTTGTATTTTAAAACCGTTAAAGGGGTAGGATACAAGTTTAATCAATATTAGTATGTATTCATTTAGTAAAATTAAATTAAAATCTATTGCATTTGCATTTGTGTCAGGTCTTTTACTTTCAATAATTATCTATTTTATTATTGAATTTTTTTTCAATTCCTCTTTTAATTCTCTGAGCCAGTTTTTTATTTTAATTTCAATATTAACATCATTTTCTTTCTTTTTTACATACCTATATTTAAATTTTTTTATTGAGAATAAGATTAAAGAAATTTATAATTCTGTAATTCCTCAAAATGAAGTTATTTCAAATAATTTGATATCTACAAATATGGAAGATTTAATTAATGAATTAAAGACCTATTCTCAAGAGAGTCAGACAGAAATTAAATCAATGCAAGAAAAAGAAAATTTTAGAAGAAATTTCATTGGAAATCTTGCTCACGAATTAAAAACACCATTATTTACTTCTCAAAGCTATCTTTTAACTCTAATTGATGGCGCTTTGAGTGATGAGAAAGTAAATTTAAAGTATTTGAAAATTGCGGAAAAGGCTGTCGAAAGATTAATATTTATTGTAAAAGATTTAGACTTAATTACAAAATTAGAGTCTGATAATATGAATTTGGAAAAATCTAAATTTAATTTAATATCTATAATCAACAATGTATTTGAAATGTTAGAAATTCAAGCTGATAAAAAAAATATCTCCTTGTTAATTGATAGTAAAATGAAAAGAGTTAATGTCCATGCTGATCAGGAAAAAATTCACCAGGTACTTACAAATTTGATAGAAAATTCCATTAAATATGGAAAACAAGATGGAACTACAGAAGTTTCTATTGAAGATCTTGTTGATGATAGATTAATTATTAGAATCACAGATAATGGAAAAGGGATTAAAAAAGAACACTTTGAAAGGTTATTTGAAAGGTTTTACAGAGTTGAAAATTCAGGAAATAGGTCAACCGGTGGTTCTGGTCTAGGCTTGGCTATTGTTAAGCATATAATTGACGCTCACAATGAAAAAATATATGTTGAAAGCGATCTCGGTGTAGGTTCTGAATTTTCTTTTTCATTAGAAAAATCTAATTAATAATAATTAAATTTACTTTCAAAATAACAGAATTTGGGAAGTAAAAACAAACTAAAAAGATTTATTGAAAATGAGAGTTTTGAAAATGTTGTTCAACCATCCAGAGAGGAATTAATATCAAAAAAATTTAAATTTCTTGGTAAATGGAACAAATTAGTTTTTAAAAATACAAACCCAATTATAGTTGAACTTGGATGTGGTAAGGGAGAATATACTATTAATTTAGCTAAGTTAAATCCTGATAAAAACTTTATTGGTATAGACATTAAAGGAGCTAGATTTTGGAGAGGAGCTAAAACTGCAATTGAATCAAAATTATCTAATGTATTTTTTATTAGGACTCAAATTGAACTATTAAAGTATATTTTTAGCATAAACGAAATCGATCAAATTTGGTTAACATTTCCTGATCCTCAGATTAAATTTCAAAGACAAAAGCATAGACTAACTAATCCAAATTTTCTTTCCTTATATAAGCGTGTTCTAAAACCTGGTGGATTAGTACATTTAAAAACAGATAGTGAATTCCTTCATGGCTACACACTTGGGCTTTTAGAAGGCATGTCTATTAAGCCTTTGTTTTCAAACCATGATGTCTATAAAAATAAAAATGCACCTAATGAAGTAGTTAATATTCAGACTCATTATGAAAGTATCTATCTAAAAGTCGACAAAAAAATCACTTATTTAAGTTTTAATTTTAATGATTAGTAAGAATAAATCAGATTTTTTCGAGAATGTTTACCAAGTAGTTAAAAAAATTCCATTTGGAAAGGTTACAACATACGGAGCTATTGCCAAGTATTTAGGATCAGCTAAAAGCGCAAGAGTTGTAGGTTGGGCTATGAACGCTTCTCATTTAAGTAATGATATTCCTGCACACAGAGTCGTTAACAGAATAGGATTATTAACAGGAAAAAAACACTTTTTTGGAGTGAATCTTATGAAGCAGCTTTTAGAAAGTGAAGGTTTAGTAATTAAAAATGATCAAATTCATGATTTTAAATTATTTTTTTGGGATCCAAATAAAGAATTAGAATAGTATATTTGCAATTTAGAATCATTTTAAATTTAGATGTTAACAAAAAATCAAATTTCTAAAATTTTAAGCAATGTTCACTTTGATAGCACTAAAGAGGATATTATTAGTAACGGATCTGTAAAAAACATAGTAGTTTTTGATAAAGAAATTGTAATTGATTTGGAGATTTTAAAACCAACTCTTCAAGCTAAAAATACCATAAAAAGAAAAATTACAGATTCTCTTAAAAATAATATAGATTTTAATATTGACGTTAAAATTAACTTTATATTAATTTCTGAAAAAGAACCTACTATATATAATTCAACAAAAAAAATTAAAAACGTATCTAATATTATTGCAATATCATCTGGAAAAGGTGGGGTTGGAAAATCTACTATTACTGCTAATCTCGCCGTTTCATTGTCTAAAATGGGATTTAAAGTAGGAATTTTAGATGCTGATATTTATGGTCCATCGATTCCAGAAATGTTTGATGTCTCAGGACAAAAACCACTTGCTGTAGACGTGGATGGTAAATCAAAAATGAAGCCTATTGAAAATTATGGTGTAAAAATATTATCTATTGGTTTTTTTACTAAAATCGACCAAGCTGTAATTTGGAGAGGTCCAATGGCTTCAAAAGCTTTAAATCAAATGATATTTGATGCTGACTGGGGAATTTTAGATTTTCTTTTAGTAGATCTTCCTCCAGGAACAGGAGATATTCACTTAAGCATAATGCAATCTTTACCAATTTCTGGAGCTGTAGTTATAAGCACTCCTCAAAAAATAGCTTTAAATGATGCTAGAAAAGGAGTTTCTATGTTTAAAAAAGAAAATATCAATGTTCCTGTTTTAGGTATAATAGAAAATATGGCTTATTTTATACCAAACGAACTTCCTGAAAATAAATATTATTTATTTGGAAAAGAGGGTGCTAGAAATTTATCAACAGATTTAAATATTCCGTTTTTGGGAGAAGTTCCTATTATTCAAAGTGTGAGGGAAGCTGCAGATTTTGGAAGACCAGCTGCAATGCAAGAAAACACTATTTCTGAGGATATATTTAAAAGTGTTTCAAAAAATATGTTGTCGCAATTGTTGATTAGAAATAAGGAATTACCGGAAACTGAGATTGTTAAAATCACAACAATGTCTGGTTGTATAAGTCAAAAATAAAAGCATATGAAAAAAGATTTACTAAAAGAAAAAGTTGAAGAAGGTTTAAATGAAATTAGACCGTTTTTAGAATCTGATGGCGGAAATATTGAGCTAATTTCTATTGAAAAAAATATTGTCAAAGTAAAATTATTAGGAAATTGTGTAAGTTGTTCTGTTAATCAAATGACGCTCAAAAATGGAGTTGAATTAACAATTAAAAAATTCGCTCCTCAAATAGAAGAAGTTATAAGTATTGATTAAATGAATAGAATTAAAACCGATATTTTAATAATTGGAGCTGGTCCAGTTGGATTATTTGCTGTATTTGAAGCGGGATTACTTGGATTAAAATGTCACATTATTGATGCATTGGCTAAACCAGGAGGGCAATGTGCTGAATTATATCCAAAAAAACCTATTTATGATATTCCAGGAATGCCAGAGGTTTTAGCAGGTGATCTAATAGACAATTTATTAGAACAAATTAAACCTTTTAGTCCAGGTTACAGTTTAAGCGAAAGAGCTGAAAAGTTAATTAAAAATGAAGACGGTTCATTTGATGTAATTACAAATACAGGAAAAATACATAATGCAAAAGTTGTTGCCATTGCAGGTGGATTAGGTAGCTTCGAACCTAGAAAACCACCAATAGAAAACATATCTAACTTTGAAGAAAAGGGAGTAGAATACATGGTCAAAAATCCTAAAATATTTACAGATAAAAATATTATAATTTCTGGAGGAGGAGACTCAGCGTTGGACTGGACTATAGAATTATCAAAAATTGCTAAAAGAGTTACTTTGATACACAGAAGAAACGAATTTAGAGGTGCTATAGATTCAGTTGAAAAGGTTCAAAAGTTAAAAAATCAATCACTAATTGATGTAATTACACCAAGTGAGGTAATTGAATTAAATGGTAACGATAAACTTGAAAGTATTGTAATTAAACACTTAGACAAAAGAAAGAAAATTAATACAGATTATTTTATTCCTTTATTCGGTTTGATTCCTAAATTAGGAAGTTTATCTGATTGGGGGCTAAAGTTAAATAAAAACTCAATTATTGTTAATAATAGTTTAGACTATCAAACTAATATTCCAGGTATTTTTGCAATTGGGGATATAAACTCATACCCTGGGAAGTTAAAATTAATTTTGTGCGGCTTTCATGAAGCTACTTTAATGTGCCAATCTGCATTAAAGATTATTAATCCAAATAAAAAAAATGTTCTTAAATACACAACAGTTTCTGGAATCCAGGGTTTTGACGGCTCTAAAAAGAAATCTGATAACTCAATTATAAAGACAATCAATTAATGGTTAACATATTTAAATTTAATTTATACGATAATCAGAAAATATGCGGACAATCAGGATGGAAATCCCCAAGTAATATTGCGCTAATAAAATATTGGGGAAAAAAAGAGATTCAAATTCCTTTAAACGCATCTTTAAGCTTTACTTTGGCTAATTGCTATACTGATTGTATAATTAAATACGAATCATTAAAGAAATCAGGAACCAATTGTGATTTTAAATTACTTTTTGAAGGTAAAAGAGAGGTCTCTTTTGAGCAAAAATTAAATAAATTTTTTAAACGAATAGTTGATTATTGTCCATATTTATTGGATTTAAAATTAACTATTGAAACCAAAAATTCATTCCCTCACAGTAGTGGAATTGCTTCTTCTGCTTCTGCTTACAGTGCACTTTCACTATGTATAATGGATATTGAAAAGAAAATAAATCCAAAAATTAGTTCAGAGTTTTTTTTTAAAAAGGCATCTTTTTTATCAAGATTGGGATCAGGTAGTGCTTCTAGAAGTATTTTAGGTCCATTAGCAATTTGGGGAAAAAATGATTTTTTTAAAAATAGTTCTGATTTATATGCTATTAAATATTTAGACGAAATACATAGTAGTTTTAAAAATATTCAAGATACTATTTTGTTAGTTGATAAAGGAAAAAAACATATTTCAAGCACTGTAGGGCACGAACTAATGAATGATCATTCATTTTCTAGTGATCGACTTGTTCAAGTTGATCAAAATTTAAAACTTTTAAAGAAAGTTTTAAGATCAGGAGATTTCAAGGCTTTTACAAATATTGTTGAGTTAGAAGCACTAACTCTACATGCTATGATGATGACATCTAATCCTTATTATCTATTAATTAAACCAAATACATTAAATATAATTAATGAAATTTGGAATTACAGGAAAAATACAAATTCTGAAGTATGTTTTACTCTTGATGCAGGGGCTAACATTCATATGTTGTATCCAAAGAAAAATTTCACTAAGATTCAAAAATTCATTACTGAAAAACTATCTAAGTTTTGTGAAAACGGAGAGTTTATAAACGACCATGTTGGTAATGGACCAAATAAATTATAATTTTGCAGTATGAAAGCACCTTTGTTTTACTCTAAAATATTGTTGTTTGGAGAATACGGAATAATTAAAAATTCTAAAGGTTTGTCCATTCCTTATAATTTCTTTAAAGGTGGTTTGAAGATTGGAAATTTTGAAAACGATACTGAAAAAGAGTCAAATAAAAACCTAATAGATTTTAAAAATTATTTAAAAACAATTGAGAGTACTATTGTTGAATTTGATTTTGTTAAACTTGAAAAAGATCTTAAAAACGGAATGTTTTTCGATAGCTCAATTCCGCAAGGATATGGAGTTGGAAGTAGTGGTGCTTTAGTTGCCGCCCTATATGACAGATATGCATTGAATAAAATTACGGTTTTAGAAAATTTAACTAAGCCTAAAATTTTAACTCTTAAGAATCTTTTTTCAAAAATGGAATCTTTTTTTCACGGTAAATCTTCAGGGTTAGATCCGTTAAATAGTTATTTGAGTTTGCCAATTTTAATTCATTCTAAAAATGAAATTGAAACAACAGGAATTCCATCTCAAACTTCAAATGGAAAAGGGGCTGTATTTTTATTGGATAGTGGAACATCAAGTGAAACTGCACCAATGGTAGATTTATTTTTTAAATCAATGAAAAATAAAAATTACAATAAAATAATTAAAGAAAATTTTATTAAAACAACTGATGATTGTGTAGAGGATTTTTTAAACGGCGATTTTAATTCATTGTTTAAAAACATGAAGATTCTGTCTAAGGTTGTTTTAGAAAATTTTAAACCAATGATACCAAAAGATTTTCATCAACTTTGGAAAAAAGGAATAGAATCTGACGATTATTTTTTAAAATTATGTGGATCAGGTGGTGGCGGGTATATACTAGGTTTTTCAAAGGATTTTCAAAAAGCTAAGAAATCTCTATCCAATTATAAACTGGAATTAGTTTACAATTTCTAATGTCTTTTGCGTCTTTAAATAAAAGATTTTTATTTAAGTTTTTGAGTTTGTTTTCTGTTGTTAGGGGACACAATATTTTATTTATTATAATTGCTCAATTTATTTCTTCAATTTATATTCTTTCTGACAATAATAGTATTAATGAAGTTATTTTTGATATTAATATATGGTTAATTATTTTTTCATCTGCCTTCTCAATTTCAGCTGGTTATATTATAAATAATGTTTTTGATTCAGAAAAAGATTTAATTAACAGACCTTTAAAAACTATTTTAGAGAAACAAATTTCTGGAAAAACTAAACTTACAGTTTATGTTTTTTTGAATATCGTTACTTTAATTTTATCTTTTATAGTTTCTTTAAAAGCTCTAATTTTTTTTAGCATCTATATTTTTAGTATAATTATTTATTCAGTTAAAATTAGCAAGTATCCGTTTATAGGAAATATATTTTCTGTTCTTTTAGCAATTACTCCTTTTTTTGCTATTATTTTATATTATAAAAATTATTCTAGTGAAATTTTTTCACATGCACTATTTTTATTTTTAATTGTATTAATAAGAGAAGTAATTAAAGATCTTGAAAACTTTGTTGGAGATTTTACATTAAATTATTTCACTATTCCTGTAAAGTATGGAGAAAAAATTTCTAAGTTTTATATCACTTTTTGTTCGGCTTTAGTACTGATAGTTTCTTCATTAATATTAACTTCTTATGAGATATCTTACATGAAATATTTTTATTTTTTCAGTTATTTTTTCATAACAATTTTCAACTATTATCTTTGGAAAAGTCATTCAAAAGAAAAATTTCAATTATTACATAATTCATTAAAATTTTTAATCTTTTTGGGATTATTTAGTATAATATTACATGATATATAAAGACAATATGGAAAATCAACTCGTAAGATTAAATAAATATGTTTCTAATTCAGGGTTATGCACTAGACGCGAGGCAGATAATTATATTCAAAGCGGAAGAGTTTCTGTAAATAACAAATTAGTTGAAAAACTTGGTTCAAAAATTTCTGTTAATGATGAAGTTAAAGTTGATGGAAATTTAATTTTTCCTTATAATTTTCATTATTTACTTTTAAATATGCCAATAGATTTTGATTTTAATAACTCTGTCAAAAAAAATGCTTTAAACTTAATGTCATCATTAAATACTTCAAACCTAAGCCCTATTCAAGCTACTGTAAAGCAATTTTCTGGGTTAGTTTTAATTTCTAATGACACCAGGTTTAATAATAGTATTTCTGAAAAGTTTAATTCATTTAAACAGTTATTTCAGATTAAGTTAAAAAATGTCATTTCAAATGAGGATTTAAATTCAATTAAAAACTCCTTAGACAGTAGAAATATCGAAATAATTTCAATTAATTTTATTACTAATGGATTGAAAAATGAATTAGGACTTGAGGTTAGGGCTGGCAGAATGTCGAGCATTGTAAATTTATTTGAAAAATATAACCATAAAGTTATTTCTATTGATAGAGTTATGCTTTTTGGACTAACAAAAAAAGATTTACCAAGAGGAAAATGGAGACCATTAAAAAAACAAGAATTGATAAATTTGAATTCTTTTTAATTTGAACTTGCCCAAACAAATCCTCTTGTTAGTAATTTCCAAGCCTCTGTGTAATTCTTGAATTCATTTGGGTTATGACCTAATGAAATACAAAATACTTTTCCTTTTCCAAATTTTTTTCTCCAAACTACTGGCATTTCAACATCCTTAATCCAGGGATAAATTGTTCCGTCAAATTTTGTAGTAGCAAGTACCTCAACGTTTGGATCTAAGTGAAGGTAATATTGCTCAGTAAATATTTCAAAATCTTTTATTCCCTCTGTAATCTTATCTTCTAGAATTTTTACTTTAAAATTTACCATACCACCTGGGTGTTCCACCCATTGTCCTCCAGTCATAAACTGATAATTTGTGCTTGACCTAAAAGAATCAATAATTCCCCCATGAGCACCTGCGAATCCAACACCTTTTTTTACTGCATCAGTAAGGTTTTTTTCTTGTTGAGTTGTAATTTCTCCCATAGTTACAGACTGAATTATAAGATCAAATTTCATAAGATATTCAATATTTGAATATGAATTTAAGCTATTACTTACTGTAACTTTAGCATTATTATTAATTAACCAATTTTCAACAATATCAGAAAATAGTTTTGGATTATGTCCTTCCCAACCTCCCCAGACAATTAATACATTTTTATCTTTTATTTCTTGCGATTGAGCTAATTGTTGTGAAAAAATTAGAACAATAGTTAAGTAAATAAAAAAATTCTTCATAATTTCAATAGGGTTGAAAAGTTAAATGATTCTTTATTATAAATTTATACTATTACAAACAAAAAATGTTTAATACTTCAATTTAATTAAATATTGTTAAGTTTTAACAATTGAAGTATTAATGCAGCATGTATGATGTGATATAAAGTTATTTTAAATAATATTTTTAATAATTCAATTATTATAAAAAAAAGAATAAGATCGTCAATGAAAAAAAATTCAAGAAGAAAGTTTATTAAAAAATCTGCTTTAATTGGATCAGGATTTTTTATTATTCCAAGAAACGTTTTAGGAGGTAATGGCTATGTATCACCGAGTGATCAGTTATTGATAGCTTCAATTGGTTCTGGTGGAAAAGGAGGAGACATTAGAGATAAATGGGCCAGTAAAGAAAGAGTTGTCGCTTTGTGTGATGTGCACCCTGATGGTTCTCATGGAGTAATTAAATCTAGAAAAAAATATCCCAATGCAAACTTTTATCTTGATTACAGAGAGATGTTAGACAAAGAAAAAGATTTAGATGCTGTAACCATTAGTACCCCTGATCACACACACGGGGTTATTGGAAATAATGCAATGAACAGAGGATTACATGTTTATATTCAAAAACCCTTAACACACAACATTGAAGAAGCTCGAGTTTTAACTAAAACTGCCAAAAAAAATAGAGTAGTTACTCAGATGGGTAACCAAGGCGGATCAAGCTTAGGAGTTAATAAAATAAAAGAATGGGTTGATAATAAATCTATTGGTAAAATTAGCAAAGTGTATTCTTGGACTAACAGACCAGTTTGGCCTCAAGGATTTGAAATGCCTAAGCCAACTACATCAAAACCCGATAATTTAAATTGGGATTTATGGTTAGGACCAGCTCAGTACAGAGGATACAGACCGGAATTTCATCCTTTCAACTGGAGAGGTTGGTGGGATTACGGAACTGGAGCTTTGGGTGATATGGGTTGTCATATTCTAGACGCACCATATAAGGCATTAGAACTAGGTTATCCAAAAGATGTCGAATGTAGTGTGGCAAATATTTATGAAAAAATTTGGACTGCTAATTATTACCCTGAGGGTCCACCCGCAGCGTCATTAATTACATTGCATTTCGACAAGACAAGTAAAACAGATTCTAATGTTGAGTTAATATGGATGGATGGGGGAATAGTTCCTCCAAGACCAGAATTAATACCTGCTGAAGATTATTTAGGAGAAGAAGGAAATACAAATGGAGTTCTTATGATAGGGGACAAAGGAGTCATTTCATGTGGAGTTTATGGTTTGAATCCAAAACTTTACAGAAAAGGTGAAAAAACATTACATTTTGACACAGACTCAATTCAAAATGAGGGTCTTGATCATATTCATCACATGGAATGGATAAATGCTTGTAAAGGCGGTTATGGCAGTGATGAGTATTATAAACTTACATCTCCAATTGAGTATTCCGGACCATTTACAGAAACTGTTTTAATGGGGAATTTAGCTTTGAGGAGTTATATGTTAAAAAAAGGAAAAAAATTTATTGGCAGAAAGAAGTTACTTTGGGATGGTGAAAACACAAGGATAACTAATTTTGAACCAGCAAATCAATTTGTTGGAAGAATAAGAAGAAAAAGCTGGGAATTATAAATTATAAAACAATAAAAATTATGAAAAATATACTAATATTATTTACATCCATTTTGATTTTATCTTGCAATAATAGTAATCAAAATAAAAAATCCGTGGATACTGTTCCAATGACTAAAATCAACGAATCAAAAATGGATGGTGAATGGGTGTCTTTAATACAGCAAAATACAATGGATGGGTGGCATTATTATCAAGACAACGGCAAGAAAACAGGTTGGGATATTAATGATGGTGTTTTAACATTTACATCTGCAAATGCTAAAGGTAAGGGCGATAAAAGTTTAGTCAGTGATAAAGAGTATACTAGCTTTAAAATTCATTTAGAATGGAAAGTTAGTCCAGGTTCGAATAGTGGATTCTTTTGGGGAGTAAAAGAGGATGAGAAGTATGAATTTCCATTTGTTACTGGCCCAGAAATTCAAATTTTAGATCCTGCAAATCCTGATCCCCCTCTTATACAAGCAGGTGCATTGTATGGAATGGTAGCTCCTTCAGAATGGGTTACAAATCCTGCTGGGGAATGGAACACTTATGATATTACTATTGATCATAATATTAACAAAGGAACAGTTATTCATAATGGCACAAAAATTGTAGAATTCCCATTGAGCGGTGATGAATGGGATGCTATGGTTGAGCCAACTAAATTTAATAATTGTGATCAGAAACCTTGGCAGAATTGTGATTTTGGAAAATTTAAAACGGGAAGAATAAGTATACAAGATCATCCAGGTGTAATCTCATTTAGAAATATTAAAATTTTAGAACTTTAATAGTTAATATGCAAATCAAAGAAAATTTAAAAGAATACGATGTAATAATCGTAGGATCTGGTGCCGGAGGTGGAATGGCTTCTAAAATTTTATCGGAAGCAGGATTGAAAATAGCTATTGTTGAAGCTGGTCCATTTTATGACCCTGCAAATCCAGATCAAATGACACAAATGAAGTGGGCTTATGATTCACCAAGAAGAGGTGCGGGTACTACTCGACCCTTTGGTGATTTTGATCAAGCTTACGGTGGTTGGGACATTGAAGGAGAACCTTATTCTCAAAAGGGTGATACTGAATTTAGATGGTTTAGATCTAGAATGTTGGGTGGTAGAACAAATCATTGGGGAAGAATTTCATTAAGATTTGGTCCTGAAGATTTTAAAAAGAAATCAATAGATGGATTGGGCGAAGATTGGCCTATAGGATATGATGATATTAAACCTTATTATGATAAAGTAGATAAACTAATTGGTGTTTTCGGAAGTAAAGAAAATTTATATAACGATCCAGATGGATTTTTTCTTCCTCCTCCAAAACCAAGGCTTCATGAACTTTTCTATATTAAAGGAGCCAGAAAAAGTAGTGTAAAAGTAATGCCTTCACGACTTTCTGTTTTAACTAAAAGAATTAACAATGAAAGAGGTGTTTGTTTCTATTGTCGACAGTGTGCAAGAAGTTGCTCAGTTTATGCGGATTTTTCCTCAGGTTCATGTTTAATTTTTCCAGCTCAAGATAATGGAGGTCAAATAGACTTATATGTAAATTCAATGGTTAGAACAGTTACAACCAATGAAGAAGGTAAGGCAACTGGAGTTTCATTTATTAATAAAGAAGATAGAACTGAATATAAATTAAAAGCCAAAGTAGTTGTTTTAGCGGCTTCGGCTTGTAGTAGCGCTCGAATTTTATTAAACTCTAAAAGTAAGCAGCATCCTAACGGATTAGGCAATAGTAGTGACGTTGTTGGTAAATATTTACATGATTCAACAGGCGGAGGGAGAATGGCTTTTTTGCCTGAACTTGTAAATAGAAAAATTTATAATGAAGACGGAGTTGGTGGAATGCACGTTTATTCTCCATGGTGGTTAGATAATAAAAACTTGAATTTTCCAAGAGGATACCATATAGAAGTTTGGGGAGGTATGGGATCTCCCTCATATGGATCAGGATTCAATGTCAACGATTTAAATAAATTTTTTGGAATTAAAGTTGGTGGTTATGGTGACATGTTAAGAACTGACATGAGAAAATATTACGGAACCGTTTTAGGAATGGATGGAAGGGGGGAATCAATTGCAATGGAAAGTAATTATTGTGAAATTGATCCTGATAAAGTAGATGAGTTCGGTGTTCCAATTTTAAGATTTAATTATAAGTGGTCTAATCACGAAGTAAATCAGGCTAAACACATGCAAGATACTTTTGAAGAAATTATTCATAATATGGGAGGTATTGCATTAGGCGATAAACCTGGTAAGGACAGAAATTATGGACTTACAAAACCTGGAGAAATTATTCATGAAGTTGGTACAACCAGAATGGGTAGTGACCCAAAAACATCTGTTGTTAATGAATTTGAACAATTACATGATGTTTCAAATGTATTTGTAGTGGATGCTGGCCCTTTTGTCTCTCAAGCAGATAAGAACCCAACTTGGACTATTATGGCATTAGCATGGAGAACTTCGGATTACATTGTAGATCAGTTTAAAAAACAAAATTTCTAAATCATGAACAGAAGAGATAGTTTAAAATCATTGGTATTTGGCTCTATTGGTGTAGGTGTTTTATTAGAAGGTTGCGTGTCTGGTGTTGATAGCGAAACCGTAGCTAATTCTTTAAAAAAGTTTAATTATGGAAGAACTCCTGAGGAAAAGGAGTATGATAAATTACTTTTTTCAAAAAAGTGTTTTACTAACAATCAAATGAAATTAATTTCTGAGATTAGTAATTTAATACTTCCTCCAAATGAATTTGGATCAATAAATGACGCAGAAGTGCCTGAACTAATTGAGTTTATGGCTAAAGATATACCAAGCTATGAAGCTCCTTTAAAAGACGGTCTAGCTTCCTTAAATCAACATTCTAATAAAAAATTTAAAAAAGTATTTGTTGATTGTGACGAAAATCAACAAAAATCAATATTGGATTTAATGGCTTATCCAGACCCTAATTTATCCAGCTCAGAACAAACTGATGATATTAAATGGTTTACCTTGTTTAGAAATTTAACAATGACAGGTTATTATACTTCAAAAGTTGGAATCAAAGAATTAGGATACAAAGGGAATACTCCAAATGTATGGGACGGTGTTCCGCAGGATGTATTGGATCAATATGGATTATCTTACGATCAAGATTGGTTAGCTAAATGTGTGGACCAGACAAAAAGAAATGATGTAGCAGAGTGGGATGATCAGGGTAATTTGGTTACTTAATTACAGTGTAAAAGCAAAAAGTCTCTATAAATAGAGACTTTTGTGGTACCTCCAGGAATCGAACCAGGGACACAAGGATTTTCAGTCCTTTGCTCTACCAACTGAGCTAAGGTACCATTGCTTTTTTTTTGCAAGAGCAAATATATATTCTTTTATTAGAGAAGCAAAAAATCATTTAATAAATCTTGTTTATTTTTGGACTTAAATACAAATAAATTGAATTTAGTTATAGATTTAGGAAATTCCTCGCTGAAAGTTGCGCTTTTTGATAAAAACGTAATGATAAATAAATTTATTTATTCAAATCAATCTTTAGATTATATTTTAGATATATACAATAATAATACTATTGATAATTCTATTATATCAAATGTTTCAACTATCGATAAAAATATTTTAGATTTTTTAAAAATCAATTCTAATTTAATTTCTATCAATGAGTTTATTGATTTACCATTCATTAATTTATATAAAACTAAAAACACATTAGGTCATGATCGAATAGCACTTGTAAGTGCAGCAGCAGTTAATTTTCCAGGTCAAAACATATTAATTATTGATGTAGGAACATGTATAACATACGATTTTAAAAACAGTAAAAACGAGTATTTAGGAGGTGGAATTTCACCTGGAATTCAGATGAGATTCAAATCTTTAAACTCGGAAACTTCTAATCTACCTTTATTAACAATTAATCTAGACAATAAATTATTGGGAGATGATACAGATAGTTCCATTAACTCTGGTGTTATAAATGGAGTTATCTCTGAAATTGACGGCTTAATTAATCAGTACCAAGAAAGGTTCAAAAACATTAAGATAATTTTAACAGGTGGTGATTCTGATTTTTTGCTCAATAAGATAAAAAATACCATCTTTGCTGATCAAAATTTCCTTCTAAAAGGATTAAACTATCTTTTAGAGGATAACATCAAATAATGAAAAAACTTTTATTTACAATTTTATTTTCAGTTATTACTTTTAATAATTTTTCACAATCAGGAACCTCGTCGCCTTATTCTTTTTATGGCGTAGGTACCAGTACTTTCAAAGGATCAATTGATAATAGATCAATGGGAGGATTAAGTGTTTATTCTGATAGTATTCATTTAAATTTAACAAATCCTGCTTCTTTATCCGAATTAAAGAGAGTTAATTATTCGTTAGGAATAACTTATGATAATTTAACCTTTAAGTCTGAAAATGCTAATGAAAATTCAAACAGCTCTAATGTTAATTACTTAGCTGTTGCAATACCAACAAAGCACTTTACTTTTGCTTTTGGAGTAATTCCTCAAACTTCAGTAGGTTATCTTTTAGAAAGTAAGGATGAGACTGTTGTTCCAAACATTATTGACAGATATAGAGGCGAGGGTGGTGTTAATACTGCTTTTTTGTCTTTTGGAGTTAAACTTTTTAAAAAGATAAGTGTTGGTTTAACTACTAATTATGAATTCGGAAATTTAAATCACATAACTACTCGATTTTTAGAAGATGTTGAGCTAGCCACTAGGCTTGAAAGCAACTCATCTTTGAGTGGGTTGAATAATGTTTATTCTTTTATGTTTAGAGAAAAAATTTCAAATAAATTAACATTACATGCTACATATGTATCTAGTCAGAAGTTCGAGTTGGGATCTAATAACACTCAAACTTTATCCACATATTCACTGACTAATCAGTATGGTGGTGATGAGGAACAAATAGATTTAGGTGCTATGAATTTGGAAAAAACAGAAATTACAGTTCCTAAATTTCAAACTTTTGGAGTAGGATTAGGAGTTGATACTAAATGGTTTTTAGGAGCTGAGTATAAGTTAGTTGATGGAGGAGGATTAAATAATAAGTTGTTTGAACTTGATAATGTTGAATTTAAAAAAGGTTCTAAATTTTCTTTAGGTGGCTTCTACATTCCTAAATATGATTCTTTTACTAGTTTTTTTAGTAGGCTTGTTTACAGGGGAGGTTTTAGAGTTGAAGATTCTGGTCTTCATATAGATAATCAGTCAATTAAAGAAGTTGGATTTAATTTTGGATTTGGAATTCCTTTTCAAGGATTTTCCAGTATTAATTTGGGATTTGAAATAGGTAAAAGAGGAACTACAAATGCAGGTTTAATACAAGAAAATTTTTTTAGTGTTAGACTTGGAATGTCTCTAAGTGATCTTTGGTTTGTAAAAAATAAATACAATTAATAATTTGGGCATCGTTTTTGATCCTAACAAAAATTATAGAATAGAATATTATGAAAAAAATTATATTTTTTAGTCTTACATTCTTATTGTCCTTTAATTTATTTTCTCAGCCCGATGAAGAATGCTTATCTAATCTATCAATTTTCGCTGAGTATGCAAAGGTCAAAAACTATGACGAAGCATACCAACCCTGGTTAGATTTAAAAAGTGAATGTCCTGATATAAATTCTGCTGTTTACGTGTTGGGCGAAAGAATGTTAAAGTCTTTTATTAAAAATTCACAAGGTGATGATAAAGAAAAGTTTAAAAAGGATTTAATTGATTTATATGGAGAATGGTTAACATATTTTCCTAAAAACAAAAGAGGTGTCAGTGAGGTTGGTAAGATTTTAGCTATTAAAGCACAAGCTATGATTGACTATAAATTAGCTAATGACAGAGAGGTTTTTGAAATATATGATCAGGCATTTAATAAAGATTCTAAAAGTTTTAAATCTCCAAAAGGTTTATATAATTATTTCAAAATTTATTTTAGATTGTACAAATCTGGGGAGGAAAATGTCTCACTTGAACAATTATTCGAGAAGTATGAAGAGTTAACTGAAAAATTTGAGTTTGAGATGGGAGCTTATACAACTAAATTGGATAAACTCTTACAAAAAGAAAATAACAGTGATCCATTAACTTCAAGAGAAGTTAGAAACAAGAAAGTTTACGAAGTTAATATGGTAGCTTGTAATACTTATTTAAATAATCTCAATGCTATAATTGCTAAAGAATCTACTTGTGAAAACTTAATCCCATTGTACAGAAAAAATTTCGATAAATTTAAATCAGATTCAGTTTGGCTTAACCGAGCTGCTAGTAGAATGGATAGTAAGGACTGTTCTGATGACCCATTGTTTGTAGAGCTTGTTGAAGCTTTACACGAACTAAACCCTTCCGCTAATTCTGCTTACTATTTAGGACTTTTGAATGATAAAAAAGGCGACACTAAATTAGCAATTCAATATTATAATGAATCGATAGATTTAGAGTCTGATAAGTTGAAAAAAGCAAAAACACTTTATAAAATTGCTGTTAAGTTTAAAAAATCTGGTCAGTTTTCTAAATCAAGAACATATGCCAATAAAGCATTAGGTTTTCAGCCCTCAATGGGAAGAGCATATTTATTAATAGCTAATTTGTATGCTAGTAGTGCAAATAACTGTGGAAAAACTCAGTTTGAAAAAAGATCTATATACTGGTTGGCTCTCAAAGAAGCCAAAAAAGCAGGTTCAGTTGATGCCTCAGTTAGAAAACTTGCTAAAAAAACAGCTTTAAGTTATGAAGGAAGAGCACCGTCTAAAACTGATATTTTTAGTGAAGCCATGGGTGGTAAAACAATTTCTTTTAAATGTTGGATAGGTAAATCTGTTACCGTACCTTCATTAAACTGATGAATTTTTTAAGATTTTTAGTATTTATTCTCCTTTTTTCGTGCGAAGATAATTTTCAAGAAATACAAAAAATAAATAGCAAAAATTTATTACCCTTAGGGATTACTGAAAATTTAAAATTAATTTATACTGATTCTGCTAAAGTTAAAGCTATTCTTTATTCAAGCTTAAATAAAGATTTTACAAATAAAACCTTTCCTTATTCAGAATTTCCAAATGGTATTAAAATATCATTTTTTGACAAAGAAAATAATGAAACAATTGTTACTTCTAATTATGCAATAATGTATAATAAAACTAATATAGTAGACATGAGAGGGAACGTAATTATTAATAATTATGATGGTTCTGAACTTAAAACAGACCAGTTGTTTTGGGACCCCGAACAAGAATGGTTGTTCACTGAAGAAAAATTTACATTTAAAAATATTGATTACGACATAGTAGCTACAAGATTAGATGCTAATAGATCATTTACTATATTTAATACAGGAGAACTTGATGGTAAAGTCTTAGTTGACGATAATTAATTAATTTATGAGTAATTATAGAAAAATTTCAGAATACATTTACTTAGCAATTTCCTTTATTTCAATTTTTGAATATTTTTTTGGTAATAATTCATCTGAAAAAAGTAATATATTTTTAATATTGGCTGTATTCTCATTTGCAATGTTTTTATTCAGAAGACACTACAGAATTAAATTTAAAAATAGAAGGAAATAGATTTAATGGATAATCAAGTTTTAGTTATTCTTATTTCTGTATTGTTTTCAGGTTTTTTTTCTGGAATGGAAATTGCTTTTGTGTCAACAAATAAAATTTTTTTAGAAATAGAAAAAAAACAAAAAGGTTTAGTTTCTTTTTTTATAAAAAAAATCACCAGAAATCCTTCTAAATTTATTGCAACCATGTTGCTTGGTAATAATATAGCTTTAGTTGTATATGGTATTTATTCAGGTAGATTAATCATTGATATTTTATTTCCTGAACTTATTAATAATATATCAATTGATTTTAAATATGTTTTTTATCAAACATTGATATCTACTATTGTTATTTTAATAACTGCTGAATTTTTACCCAAAGTATTTTTTCAAATTTATTCAAATAGACTTTTTAAATTCTTTTCTTTTCCAGCTTTTATTTTTTATTACTTATTCTCACCTCTAACTTTTGTATTCAATTGGATTTCAGATAGTGTTTTGAATAAATATTTTAAAACTAAAAAAGATGAATTAAAAATGGTATTTAGTAAAGATGAGCTAGGTGATTACATTAATCGAGAGATTGGTAGCGAAAAGGATGAGCATTTAGATTCAGAAATTCAAATATTTCAAAAAGCTTTGGAGTTCTCAGAAGTCAGAGCTAGAGAAATAATGATTCCTAGAGCTGAAATAGTTTCAGTGGATCGGTACGTGTCTCCTTCAAAATTGAAAGAAATTTTCATCAATACAGGCCTTTCTAAAATATTAATTCATCAAGAAAATATTGACAATATCGTTGGTTATATAAGTATTCAGCACATGCTTAATGATTACAAGAAATTTAAATCTATAATTACTTCAATTGAATTTGTTCCTGAATCGATGTTTATTAATGACTTATTAAATCTTCTGACTAAAAAAAGAAAAAATATTGCAGTTGTTATTGATGAATATGGGGGGACATCGGGAATTATCACTATTGAAGATATAATTGAAGAGTTAGTAGGTGAAATTGAGGACGAACATGATTCTCCAAAATTTTTAGAAAAAAAATTAAGTAATAATCACTTTAGATTATCTGCTAGGTTGGGGGTTGATTATTTAAATGAAAAATTTAAATTGAATCTACCTGTAAGCGATCAATATGAAACTTTGGGTGGGTTTATTTTTTCGATAAATGAGAAAATCCCTGAAAAGGAAGATGAAATATTTTATAATAATTTAATGTTTAAAATTAAAGATGTATCAAGCTCGAAAATCGAGATTATAGAATTATTTATTGAAGATTAATTTTAAGAGTTTAACTTTTTTTTATTCCTAAGGATATTGTATTTTCGTTTGCTACAAAAAAAAATATTATGGCTATTCTAGGACAAATTCGATCTAAATCTATTTTTTTAATTATTGTAATAGGTTTAGCATTATTTGCATTTGTAATTTCTGGTGTTTTTGATGGTAAAGGTTATCAAGCTCAAAAACCAGTTGGTGTCATTAACGGCGAAGATATATTAATTGAAGATTTTAGAGGACAAGTTGATTTTTTGGAAAGAAATTACAATCAAAAAGGAATGATTGCTGTAAATAATGTTTGGAATCAAAGATTAAGATCTGAAATTTTAAGACAACAATTTGAAATTACTGGAATCCAATCCGGTAAAGATCATTTACAAAATATTCTAAAAAACAACCCTACTTTTAATTCAGATCAGCAATTTTTGAATGAAGCTGGAATGTTCGATATAGATAAATTTAAATCTCTAATTATTGAATTAAAGACAACAAATCCAGAAGCATATGAGCAATGGAAAAATCAAGAAAAGATTTTTGAATCTCAATCAAACGAACAGATTTATTTTAATTTGGTTAACGCTGGGGTTAATTATACGCAATCAGATGGAAAATTTGAATATACTTTGCAAAATGACAATGTAGATATAGAATACGTTCAAATTCCTTATTCATCTGTTGATGATTCATTAATATCTTATTCAAAATCTGACTTAAAAAAATATATTTCTAACAATAAAGATGAATTCAAAGTGAACTCTTCTCGCGATATTGAGTATGTTATTTTTGAGGAAAAACCTTCCTTAGAAGATGAAAATGCTATAAAAAACCGATTAAGTAAATTTTTAAAAGAGTCAAAAGAGTTCAATGAGGTATCAAAATTAGAGGAGGTTACCCCAAGTATAATAACAGCTACAAATATTAAAGAGTTTATAAATGAATATTCTGAAACTAGTTTTGATTCTATTTATTTACCAAAAGGATCTCTACCAGCTGATCATGCAAACTTGTTATTTAATTTAAACAACAATCAAACTTATGGCCCTTACCTTGACGGAGAGTATTTTAAAATCTCTAGAATGTTGGATAAAAAAATAGGTGGATCTGTAAGATCTAGCCATATTCTTGTAGCATATGAAGGCTCTAAAAATGCCAATCCTAATGTTTCAAGATCTAAAACCGAAGCTAAAAAAGAAGCTAATAATATTTTAAGAAAAATTAGAAAATCTCCAAAAAGTTTTACTGAGTTAGCTTTTGAATTTTCTGATGGTCCATCAAAATCTAGTGGAGGCGATTTAGGTTTTGTTCAAGAAGGTAGTATGGTTAAGCCTTTTAATGATTTTATCTTTTCCAAAAGAGTTGGCTCTACTGGAGTTGTTGAAACTGATTTTGGTTTTCATGTTATAAAAGTAGTAGCAAAAGATGATTTGGTTTTACTTGCATCTATTACTGAAAAAAATGTACCCTCTGATGCAACAAGCGATAAAGTATTTAATTCAGCAACGAAGTTAGAAATGAATTTATCTAAGGATGGAGATTTAAATGCTTTATCTAATAAAGAAAACTATACAATCAAAACTGTAAATGGTATTGAAATATTAGATAATGATTTTCCTGGTTTAAAAGATCAAAGAAGAATTGTTCAGTGGTTGTTTTCTGAGTCAACTAACGTGTCAGACTTCAAAAGATTTGATTTGCCTAAAGGGGGATATTTAATAGTACAAGTTACAAACATGGTTGATGAGGGTCTTTCTGATGTTCAGGATGTTTCTTATAAAGTTCTTCCTATGGTTTTAAAATCTAAAAAGGCAGATATTATAATAAGTAAAAATGATAATTCTTTAAGCATAGATGAAATTGCTAAAATTAACGGAGTTGAAGTTAGAAAGGCATTAGCTTTAAATCAAAAAAATGCAACTATAAGTGGCTCAGGTCTTGAACCTTTAGTAATAGGATCTTCTTTTGGCACAAACTTAAATGAAACTTCAGATTTTATTATTGGAGAAAATGGAGTATATAAATTAAAAGTAATTAGAAGAAATGATATAAATTCTAACACTGATCCGATTGATTCAAATTTCATTATTTCTTATAAAAATCAGTTGTTAAATACTAATAGAACATCTGCTTTTACTAGAGTTTACGAATCATTAAAAGAAAATGCTGAGGTCACCGATAATCGATCAGTTTATTATTAAGCTAAAATTATTGTGTATACTTTATAAAAGTAAATACCCAAGAAAACAGTTGAAATAAGAAACTTTAATGCTGTTCCTACAGCAAGACCAATAAACGTTCCTAATGCAGGTTTTAAAGCCATTTTAAAATTAGACTTATCGATTAGTTCACCGCTGAAAGCACCTAAAAACGCTCCAAGAATTAATCCAAATGGTCCTCCAATAAAAAGGCCTATAAATAATCCAATAGTAGCTCCAATTAATCCATTTTTAGAACCTCCAAGTTTTTGTAATCCAATTACTGGAATAAAAATATCTAATAAAAAAACAATAAAAGCGATCAAAAATGTAATTATTATTAAATTATTATTAAAAGGCATGTATGAAGTAAAATGAATTATTAGAATACCTAACCAACTAGATAATGGACCAGGAATTACTGGAGTAAAACTTCCTATTAAGCCAGTTAAGCATAGAATTAAACCCAATATTAAAAGAAAAATATCCATAAAATTTTTAAATAGATTATTTATTTAAAATTATACTTAATTTTAGAATAAATAAATCAAACATGAAATTAAAACAAGTTTTATTTTTATTGTTTTTAATTGTGGGTTGTAACTATAATCCAAATAATTCAACATATACAGCTCCTGAAGTTAAGTGGACAAGTAATGATGAACATCCTTCAATAGAAAATTGTGATGAATATGAAAATGAAATTGAAAGAAAAAATTGTTTTAATTTAAAACTTACTAGCTTGATTTATTCGAACATTAATTTAGATGACATATTAGTTTCAAAAAAACTTAACGATACTGTATTTCTTTCATTATTAGTTGACGAACAAGGTAAACTTTCGTTATTAAGTTTAGGTAATGCTAAAAACATTACAAATGAGATACCCAATATCGAATTAATCATAAAAAATTCATTAAATAATATTTCCTCTTTATATCCAGCTACCAAAACTAATTTTGGTATACCTGTAAGCACTAAATTTCAGTTACCTTTAATATTAAAATCAAACTAAAATAAGTTGAAAGCTCAAAGGGAAAAAATAATTTTAGGTATTGATCCAGGCACAACAATTATGGGATTTGGATTAATAAAAGTAGTTGATAATAAAATGAGTTTTCTTTTACTGAACGAACTTGTTTTAAATAAATTCGATGATCATTATCTAAGATTAAAACATATTTTTGAAAGAACCCTAGATTTGATAGATAAATATCATCCAGATGAAATTGCAATTGAAGCTCCTTTTTTTGGTAAAAACGTTCAATCTATGCTTAAGTTAGGTAGGGCACAAGGCGTGGCAATGGCTGCTGGACTTTCTAAAGAAATTCCAATAACTGAGTATTCACCTAAAAAAATTAAAATGTCTATTACTGGTAGTGGGAATGCATCTAAAGAACAAGTTGCTAAAATGCTTCAAAGTTTACTTGTAATAAAAAAGTTACCAAAAAATTTAGATTCTACAGATGGACTAGCTGCAGCAGTATGTCATTTCTATAATCAAAATAATAAATTAAGTTCTGAAAAAAATTATTCTGGTTGGAGTGCGTTTGTTAAACAAAATGAAAAAAGAATTAAGAAGTAATGATTTTATGTAAACTGCTTTTTAATCTAAAATAATTTTCTGTGTCAGGAATATACGTACATATACCTTATTGTAAACAAGCCTGTCATTACTGCAACTATCATTTTTCAACTTCATTAAAGAATAAGGAAAGTGTGATTAGTGCAATGTTAAAAGAAATTGAAATTAAATCTATTGGAAATAATGATTTGATTCAAACTATTTATTTTGGGGGTGGAACACCATCATTTTTCGATACTAAAGAAATAAATAAAATAATTAATTCAATTTTCGAAAAATTTAAAATTTCTGATAAGCCTGAAATAACTTTAGAGGCAAATCCTGATGATCTGTCTAATACTAAACTTATAGAATTGTCTCAGAGTTATATAAATAGATTAAGTATTGGTGTTCAATCATTTAATGATGATGAGCTAAAACTTATGAATAGATCTCACAGTTCCGAAGAAGCCAAAAAATGTATTGATAATTCTTTAAAATATTATAACAATATTTCTATTGATTTAATATTTGGTATGCCTAATAGTAATTTAAAAACTTGGGAATCTAATTTAGATTACGTTACTAATTGGAATCTTAATCATATGTCTGCATACGCTTTGACTGTTGAACCAAAAACTGCTTTGGAATCATTTGTGAAAAAAAATATTATTAAACCATTAAATGAAGACTTGGTGTTTGAACAACACGAACTTATGTGTAATAAAATGTCAAAGCACGAATATGTGAATTATGAATTATCAAGTTTTGCAAAAAAAGGATATTTTTCAAGAAATAATTCTGCATATTGGCTGCGAAAAAAATATATTGGAATAGGTCCTTCAGCTCACAGTTTTGATGGATTCCAAAGAACTTGGAATGTATCAAACAACTCATTATATGTTAAAGACATCAGTAAAAACAAAATGTTTTCTGGAAAAGAAAAGCTTTCAATTATAGATAAATACAATGAATATGTAATGACCGGCTTAAGAACTAAATGGGGGATATCTCTAACATATTTGGAAAATAACTTTGGTCTTTATTACAAAAATAATTTCGAAAATAGGATTTTAAAATATGTAAACACATCTCTTGTAGTAGTTAATGACGATATTTTTACTACAACAATTAAAGGTAAATTTCTAGCAGACGGAATTGCATCTGAATTATTTATGATTAATCCTTAGATAAATTAGTGAAATGATAATAGAATTTTGAAATTGTTTCAATTCCTAGTAAAAAATTTGAAACCCCGTAGTGTTCATTAGGTGAATGAATTGCATCACTATCTAATCCAAATCCCATTAAAATAGTTTTGCTATTTAGTTCTTGTTCAAAAAGTGCTATTATTGGAATACTCCCTCCATCTCTAGTAGCAATTGGTTTTTTGTCAAAAACATCTTCATAAGCTTTACTAGCAGCTTCAAAACCAATTGTATCTGTTGGGGCAACATAAGGTTGTCCACCGTGATGTTCTGTTACTTTTACACTAACCGTGTTAGGTGCAATATTGGTAATATGTTCAGTAAATAATTTATTAATTCTTTTCCAATTTTGTCCTGGAACTAATCTCATGGAAATTTTAGCAAAAGCTTTACTAGGTAGTACAGTTTTAGCGCCCTCTTCTGTATAGCCTCCCCATATTCCATTTACATCTAAAGCTGGTCTAATTGATTGTCTTTCTATTGTAGAATAGCCTAACTCTCCGTGTTCTTGTTTAAGACCTATAGAATTTTTGAATTCATCAATATCGAAAGGAGCTGAATTCATTTTTTTTCTATCATCATCAGAAACTTTAATCACATTATCATAAAAGCCCGGAATAGTAATTTTATTATTTGAATCGTGGAGCTCATTAATAATTTTAGATAAAACATTTATTGGATTAGCTACAGTTCCTCCGTAATGACCTGAATGTAAATCTCTATTAGGGCCTGTTAATTCAACCTCCATGTAAGACAATCCTCTTAAACCTGTGGTTATTGAAGGAATTGTTTTACTAATCATTCCTGTATCTGAAACTAATATTATATCGTTAGATAATTTTTCTTTATTTAGTTTTACAAATAATTCAAGATTATCACTTCCAACTTCTTCTTCACCTTCAATCATAAATTTAACATTACAAGGCAAGTCATCATTTTCAATCATTACTTCAAGAGCTTTCAAGTGCATAAACATTTGACCTTTATCATCACATGCTCCTCTTGCAAAAATTGCTCCCTCTGGATGTATTTCTGTTTTTTTGATGTAGGGGTTGAAAGGATCTTGGTCCCAAAGATCTATAGGGTCTACAGGTTGAACATCATAATGACCATATATTAATATAGTAGGAAGTTCAGTATTGATTATTTTTTCTCCATAAACAATCGGATGTCCGTCAGTTTCACAAATTTCACAATTATCTAAATTTAATTTTATAAAATGTTTTTTAATTAATTCCGCTGCTGACCTTACATCAGAATCATGTTCAGATTTTGCACTTACAGATGGAACTCTTAATAATTCAAACAATTCGTTTATGAAACGATTTTTATTTTTTTCGATATAGTTTTTGAAATTTTTCACTTTAAATATTTTGTGTAAATGTAACTAAATCTTGTTTTTTAACATAGTAAATTTCATAGTGATATTTTATACAATCTTGCTTATATTTGCCTGCTTTGCGGGTGTGGTGAAATTGGTAGACACGCTAGACTTAGGATCTAGTGCTTAACGGCTTGGGGGTTCGAGTCCCTTCACCCGCACAAAAAAAACCTTTACATAGTAAAGGTTTTTTTGTTTCTTATCATTTCTGTTTAACTTAGTTTTAATAGTAAAGTTAATTAAATCGATTAATAGCATGATTTTTGAAATAATCTTGAGTATATTAAAGTCAATATGAAAAAAATATTTATTACGCTTTTTGTTTCATTAACTTTTATTTTTATAAGTTGGAAATATCACGAGGTTAAGTTTGACGATCCAAACAAGGACAAGCTATTAATAGAGCTTCTTAAATATGTTTTAGAGAAAGGCCATTATCAATCTCAAGATATTAATGATCAGTTATCACTCAAAGTATTTAATAGTTATTTAGAAATGATTGATCCTCAGAAAAAATATTTTTTGAATTCAGATTTAAAAGAATTTAAAAAATATGAAAAATCAATTGATGATCAATGGCTTAGTTATGATTTGACTTTTTTCAATTTAACTTATAATAGACTCATTCAGAGAATAAATGAAGTGGAAATGTTTATGCCTTCTTTGTTTGAAAAAACATTTGAATTTGATAGCGAAGAAAATATAAATGTAGATTTTGAAAATTTATCATTTCCTAAAAATGATAAAGAAAGAAAAGAAAGATGGAGAAAACAGGTAAAATTTTCAATGCTAGATTTATATGATATAAAAATTTTAGATCAAAAAAAGTTGCTAGAATCTAACAAAGACTATGAGAAAAAATCTGATTCTGATTTAAGAGAAGAATCTCTAGTAATAGTAAAGGATAATATCAATGATATTTTTGATCTAATGAATGACTTGGAAAGAAAAGATTGGTTCTCAAATTATGTTAATTCATTTGTTACTCAATATGATCCCCACACTCTTTATTTTAAACCTGAAGATAAAGATCGTTTTGATGTTAATATTTCTGGGAGATTTGATGGAATCGGAGCCAGACTACAAAAACGTGATGGTGGAATTGAAATTGTTCAAATTATCTTAGGAGGTCCGCTTTGGAAAGATAAAAAAATAGAAGCTGGTGATGAAATAATCAAGGTTGGTGAACCCGGAAAAGATCCTGTCAATGTTATAGGGATGAGAATTGATGATGCAATTAAATTAATTAAAGGTCCAAAAGGTACTGTAGTCGAATTAACTGTTCGTCGTAAATCTGATAATGAAATTAAAACTTTTCCAATTACAAGAGATGAAGTTGTTTTAGAAGAGAGCTATGCAAAATCTACACTAATTAAAAAAAATAATAAAACTTATGGTCTTATAACTTTACCTAAGTTTTATGTTGATTTTAACGATTACAAAGAGATTAACTGCGCTTCTGATGTAAAAAAAGAAATCATAAATTTAAAAAAAGAAGGTATTGAAGGTCTTGTTTTAGATTTAAGAAATAACGGAGGAGGTGCACTTCAAACTGTTGTTGACATGACTGGTTTATTTATCGAAACTGGTCCAATCGTGCAGGTCAAATCTATTGGAAATAGAAAAAAAGTTTTATATGATAAAGACCCTTCTGTTATTTGGGATGGACCATTAGTTATTTTAGTTAATCAAATGTCTGCTTCTGCTTCAGAAATTATGGCAGCCGCTTTACAAGATTATGAAAGAGCAGTAGTTATTGGAAGCGACAATACCTTTGGAAAAGGTACAGTACAAAATGTGTTAGATTTAAATAGGTTTTTATCAAATAGTGACTTTGATTTAGGTGCTCTAAAAATAACAACTGAAAAATTTTATAGAATTAATGGCGGCTCTGTCCAACTTAAAGGAGTTGAAAGTGATATTGTAACTCCTAATACATATTCACATATTGAAATTGGTGAGGCAGATGAAAAAAATCCTCTAAAGTGGGATCAGATAGATAAAGCACAATTTAGAAAATGGAATGGATATTACAATCTAGAAAGTGTTATTAATGATTCTAAATTAAGGATTTCAAAAAACGAGTTATTTAATCTTATTGATCAAAATGCTAAGTGGTTTTCTGAAAGAAGAAAAAATAAAAGTTATTCTTTAAATTATAATACTTTTAAAAATGAACAGAACAATAATAAATTAAAACTTAAGAAATTTGATAGAATTAAAGATTATAATAATAATTTGAATTTTGATCTTTTGAGCGATCAATCATCCAAAATTAAAGACTCTGAAGAATATAAAGAAAATCGAAAGAGATGGCACAATAGATTAAGATCTGATATCTATATTAACGAAAGTATTAATGTTTTATTAAATTTAAAAACAAAGAAAATAGAAAAAAATAATAATATTTTAGCTAAAGTTGGTTAATGAAATTTTTTAAAAACACAGTATCTCTAAATAATATAGGTATTATTTTAAGTTCTTGTTTTGTTTTGTTTTGCCTTCTTGTATCTCTTTTTTCATACGTTTTTATTCCTGATAGCTCAAGGTTTTCAAATCAGATGCATTTGCCAATCAATTCTAAAAGCCCAGGTTTTAAGGCAAGTTTTATAATAGTCCCAAATAATAGTAATAATCAACAATCTTTTTTGAGTAAGTTATTTACTGGAAATAAGTATCCCGATACTGAAATTTTAATTTCTAATTTTCAATTGTCAAAAAATAGTATAAAATATTCTGATCTGTCAAATGACGGAATTATAAAATCTATTCCTTTTACTGATTTTCCTTCAAATTTAACTTCAAATCAAATTATAGAAAAATTCTTGATTAAAAGAAATTATATTTTTGGCACTGACAATTATGGAAGAGATGTTTTTGGTAGAGTCATGTTAGGAACTAGAGTATCTATGTCCATTGGTATAGTTGCAGTCTTGATTTCTTTGTTGATAGGATTACTTATAGGACTAACCAGTGGATATTATGGGGGTTTGACCGACAAAATATTAATGATGGTTATTAATATTTTTTGGTCTATTCCTACTCTTTTATTAGTTATTGCATTTTCTTTAGCTCTAGGTAAAGGTTTTTGGCAGGTGTATGTAGCTGTTGGTTTAACAATGTGGGTTGAAGTCGCTAGAATTGTTCGTGGACAAGTTATATCCGAAAAAAATAAAGATTATATTATTGCAACCAAAGTGTTAGGGTTTTCTGACTCAAGAGTTTTTTTTAAGCATTTAATTCCAAATATTATAGGTCCTATTTTAATTATTTCTGCTGCAAATTTCGCTTCAGCTATCTTAATAGAAAGTGGTTTAAGTTTTTTAGGTATTGGAACTCAACCACCTATTCCTAGCTGGGGATCGATGATTAAAGATAATTATCAATATATTATTTTAGGGAAGGCTTATCTTGCAGTTATTCCAGGTATTGCTATTATGTTATTGGTTACTAGTTTTATGTTTTTAGGAAATAATTTGGAAGAATATTTTAAATCTAAATAACTACCATTTACTAGTTCTTTCTGAGTCTAATTTTATGTAGATAGAGAACAATAAAACAAAAGCCATTAAACTTGACCCTCCATAGCTTAAAAACGGTAGTGGAATTCCAATTGTAGGGACCAAACCTATAACCATACCAATATTTATAAAAAAATGTGAAAAAATAATAGTTACGGCTGAGTAAGAATAGATTTTACTGAACAAACTTCTTTGAAGTTCTGCTCTTTTAGCAATTCTTAGCATCAAAAAAGTGTAAAGAAGAATTATAAATGAAGCTCCTAAAAACCCCCATTCTTCACCAACAGTAGAAAATATGTAATCCGTATGTTGTTCGGGAACAAAATTTCCTCGAGTTTGAGACCCTTTTAAAAACCCTTCCCCAGTTAATCCGCCAGATGCAAATGCTATTCTTGATTGATTTGTATTATATCCAGTCCCTTGATTATCTTGTTTTATTCCCATCACAATATTAAATCTATTTCTGTGACGTTCTTCAAAAATATTATTAAATATAAAATCAACAGAAAATACAAATACTGAAAAAATTAAACCATAAATAAATATTTTTTTTACAACTTTTTTATTTCTTTTATTTAAAAAAAGAAAAATCAACATTGATGCAATTAGAAAAAGAATAACATTTTTTGGAGTTAGTAGAATAGTGGCAAAAAACAATATTATAAATCCTACGAATAGGTTCATATAAATAGAGGGAAGACCTATTTTATAAAAAACTAAAATAAAACTTAAGAAAATAATTATAGTTCCCGGATCTGGTTGAAGTATAATTAAAGCTATGGGAATTAAAATTATTAAAAACGAATAAAATTGAGTTTTAATTGTTTTAATATTTGAATTAATATCACTTAAGTATTTTGCTAAGGCAAGAGCAGTTATTGGTTTTGCAAATTCACTTGGCTGAATACTAAATCCATTTATTTGATACCAAGCCAACGCACCATTAACTTCATTACCAAAAATAAAAAGCCCAATTAAAGACATTATGGAAAGAACATATAAAATACTTGAATATTTTATAAAAAAATTAATGGAAAGAATTTGAATGAATAAGAAAATAAAAACTGAAATAATTGCAAAAAACAATTGTTTTGTAAATGGATTAAAAGAAAAAATAGAGTCTAATAAATAAATTTGAGATGATGAAAATATATTGCCAAGTCCAAGAGAAATTAGTATGCTAAGAATAATAACACTCGGCCAGTCTATTTTTTTTATATTGATTTCACTCATTAATTGAAAAATTATTTTTTGTATAAGGTTTTAAATATTCTTCCATAAGATTCCCACTTAAAATATAATTTTCAAGATATTTTCTTTTTACTTCTTTTTTTAAATATTTCTCCATCATAAGGCTTGCTATTGGAGCAGCCCATCTTGTACCCCAATATCCATTCTCAATAAAAACTGCAATAGCAATTTTAGGATTTTCTTTTGGAGCGAATCCAATAAAGATAGAATGATCTGTAAGTTGAGACCTTTTGCCTTTTATTTTTATAAAATTTTCAGCAGTTCCGGTTTTTCCTGCTATCTCAATTCCTTTTATTTTTGAATTTTGAGCCGTTCCTTTTTCAATTACGTCAAACATTCCATTAATTATTTTTTCATAATGAATAGATTTTACGGATGTGTGTTTTTTATCTAAGAATTTTGAATTAATTGAGTCATTGCTTATTTTTTTTACTAAATGCGGAGTTTTATACCATCCTCTATTCGCAATTATTGCAGTTATATTTGCCAACTGAATTGGGGTCGTTAAAATTTCACCTTGCCCAATTCCATTTGAAATAGTTGTTGCAGCTCTCCATCTGTTGTTTGGATACCACTTGTCATAATATTTAGAATCTGGTATTAAACCAGGTCTACCTAAAGGATGATCATATCCTAAATAATTCCCTAAACCAAAACTTTCAACATGATTTTTCCACTTATTTATTCCTTCACTAGAATTAGAATATTTGTTTAATGTGTTTTTATATATTGTAGCAAAATAAGTGTTACAAGAATTATAAATTGCAGTATTTAAATCATTAGAAGTTCCTGGCTTACAATGACATCTCATAAATCTATTTTTTGAATAGTAATGTCCTTCGTTACATGAAATTTTAGTATTAGAAGTTATAATATTTTCTTCTAAAGCAATAAGTCCGTTAATTAGTTTAAATGTTGATCCTGGAGGATATTGTCCCTGTAACCCTCTATCAAAAAGGGGTTTGCCTATTGTATCGTTTTTTAACTTGATATAATTTTTTGATCTGTTTCTTCCAATCAGCAAGTTTGGATCAAAGCTGGGTGCATTTATAAGAGAAAGAATCTCACCGCTTTCAGGTTCAATTGCTATAATACTTCCGAACTTATTAATCATTAGTGAGTCTCCGTAAACTTGAAGATCTAAATCAATTGTTAAGTTTAAATCCTTGGCAGGTTTAAAAATCGTATCATAAATACCATCTTTATATTTCCCTGTAATTCTATTGAAATTATCTTTTTGAAGATAGCTAACTCCTTTTATCCCTCTTAGTTTTTCTTCGTAAGCTTTTTCAATTCCCTGTCTTCCAATTAACTCTCCTGACTCATAATAGCTATTGTCTTTAATCTCATAGTCATTAACCTCACTTATGTAGCCTAATATGTTTGAAGCCGAATTTAAAAGATAATTTCTATTAGATTTTTTTGTTACAGAAAAACCATCGTATTTCCATAATTTTTCTTGAATAATAGCATAATCTTTTTTTGAAATTTGTGATAAAAAAACTGAGGATTTAATTCTTGAGTATTTTTTTGCTTTTTTTATTTTATCTATAAATATTTGTTTGTCAATTTTTAATATTTCACAAAATTCAGTTGTGTCAATTTGTTTTAATTTTGCGGGTGTTATCATCAAATCATAAAAAGGCTCATTTTCAACTAACAACTTATTATTTCTGTCGAAAATATATCCTCTTTCCGGGTAATTATAAACTTTTTCTACAGAGTTTTTATTAGATAGTTTAACATCATTGATATTTATTATTTGAACCCAAAATAGACGAAGAATGAAAATTATCGAAGTTAAAATGATCAAAAAAGGAAGAAGTTTATTTTTCATTTTCAATCATAATATAAATAAATGTTGCACAAAAAATAAGAGAAATTAAGTATGTTATTAATGTTTTGTATACAATCAAAGAAATAAATTTAAAACTAAAAGTCTCCAAAGAAAAAATAAATAAATGATGAATTATGATAATAGAGGATATGTATAAAAATTTTTGAGAAAATGTTGACTCTAAAACATAGTTTTTGATTAATTTAATTCCATGCGGATCATAAAAAGAACCAAAAACAAAACTTAAAATATAAGATCTTAAAAAGGCAATTGATAAACAAGCTGCAGCATTAATTCCCAAAGAATTCGAATACATGTCAAGTACAAATCCAAAGACAAAACTAATTATCATAAAAGTAATTTTGTCAACTTTAATTGGAAATGTAATAATAAAAACTAGACAGATGTATGGATCATAAATATCATAAAAATCAAAATTATTAAAAATTAATCCTTGTAATAAAGCAAAAAATATAAATCTTTTTAAAATTAATAAATAGACACTTGCCATTACTTTTTTAATTTTTGAAATTCCTTTTTGTTAAAACTTTCAATTATATATACGTTATTTAAATTACTCATGTCATTATGTAATTTCACCTCTATATTTAAGTAGTTTTCCCTAATATCTAAATCGATAATACTGTCGTCTCTTATGTTTACAGTAAAAGCACTGCCTTTTGTATTACTATGCGTTTCATTTTGATTAATTATTTTAGAAACGATTCCAATATTAATTCCCTCTGGAAAAATCAATGACATTCCACCCGTAATAATGGAGTCTCCAACTTTAATTTTGGCTGTCTCCGATATGTCATTTAATGTTAAATGTCTTGTGTCAAAGCCATTCCATTCTAAAGTTCCAAAATGTTCTGTTCTCTTAACTTTTGCATTAATTTTCATTTCAATATTTAAAATTGACATTATTGATGAATATCTTTTTGTTGTATTATCAATAATACCTACAATTCCATCAGAACTTACAACTCCCATTTCATTTTTTATTCCGTCTCTAATTCCTTTATTAACAATAATTCTATTTTTAAATGAAGACAAATTATTAGAAATTACTTTTGCATTTTTATATAAAAAATTTTCATTAGTTAATGAATCTAGATTACTAATTTCATTAATTTTTTCTAATTGATTTTTTAGAACTAAATTTTCTTCAGAAAGTTTATAATTTAATTCTTTCAACTTAAAATACTCATTAAAGTAATTTAAATTTTTTGTGGTATAATTTGAAATATTATTGGAAAAAAGTAAGACTTTTGATTTCTGAAAATAATTTGAGTTTAATATTAGGGCAAATGAGAATGATAATAAAATTAAATAAACTACAACATCTTTTTTTCTTATTATGAAATCAATGATTTGTTGCATAATTTAAAACTATTTCACTAATACACTTTTATATCTTTCAATGTTTTTAAGTGTTATTCCAGTCCCTCTAACTACTGCTCTTAACGGATCTTCAGCAATAAAGACTGGTAAATCTGTTTTTTTTGAAAGGCGTTTGTCCAGACCTCGAAGCATTGACCCTCCACCAGCAAGATAAATTCCAGTATTGTATATGTCTGCTGCTAGTTCGGGAGGGGTTTGAGATAATGTTTCCATAACAGAATCTTCAATTCTTATTATTGATTTATCTAATGCCTTAGCAATCTCTCTATATGAAATCATAGCTTCCTTTGGCTTTCCAGTTAACAAATCTCTTCCTTGTACTGAAATATCATCAGGTGGACTCTCTAATTCTTCAGAAGCTGAACCAATTGTAATCTTTATCTTTTCTGCAGTTCTTTCTCCAATAAAAAGATTATGTTGAGTTCTCATATAGTATATAATATCTCCTGTAAAAACGTCTCCTGCTACTTTTACTGATTTGTCACATACAATACCAGATAATGCTATTACTGCAATTTCTGTTGTACCACCACCAATATCAACTATCATATTTCCTTTTGGTTGCATAATATCAACTCCAATTCCAATTGCTGCTGCCATTGGTTCGTGAATTAAATAAACTTCTTTTCCATTTACTCTTTCAGCAGATTCTCTTACCGCTCTCATTTCAACTTCAGTTATTCCTGAGGGAATACAGATAACCATTTTTAATGCTGGAGTAAAAAATCTTTTTTTTAGGGATGGAATGCTATTAATTAATAAACTAATCATTTGCTCTGAGGCATTGAAATCTGCAATCACTCCGTCTTTAAGAGGTCTTACTGTTTTGATATTTTCGTGAGTTTTACCTTGCATAAGGCTTGCTTCTTTTCCAACTGCAATAATTCTTTCTGTTTTTTTGTCAATAGCAACAATAGACGGACTGTCCACAACCACTTTGTCATTGTGTATGATAAGTGTGTTAGCAGTTCCAAGATCTATTGCAATCGATTCAGTCCAAAAATCAAAAAAAGCCATAATAAAAAGTTGTATTACAAGTTAATAAAAATTAATGTTTAAAGTGTCTAGTTCCAGTCAAAACCATTGAAATATTATTTTTATCACAATATTCAATAGAAAGATTATCTTTAATTGAGCCACCTGGCTGAATAACTGAGCTAATCCCATTTTTGTGAGCTATTTCTACACAATCAGGAAAAGGAAAAAACGCATCACTTGCCATAACTGAATTATTCAAGTCAAATTTAAAATTATTTGATTTTTCAATAGCTTGTTTTAAAGCATCAACTCTTGATGTTTGGCCTGTTCCTGAACTTATTAATTGTAGATTTTTTGCTAGAACAATAGTGTTTGATTTTGTGTGTTTACAAATTTTTGAAGCAAATTCTAAATCTTTAATTTCTGAACTGTTTGGAGATTTTTTTGTACATGTCTTGAAGTTAGAGGTTGAATCTGTTATATTGTCTTTATCTTGAGTTAGAACTCCGTTTAAGCAAGTTCTTAATTGTTGATTGTTTAATTCTGTATTTTTTAAGACTAGTAATATTCTGTTTTTTTTAGATTTTAACAAGTTAATAGCAGTTTTTTCAAAACTAGGGGCGATTACAACTTCACAAAAAAGTTTGTTAATTTCTTCAGCAGTTTCAAAGTCAATTTTTTTATTTGAAATTAAAACACCTCCAAAAGCAGAAACAGGATCACCAGCTAAAGCATCCTTGTAAGCATCTAAAAGCGAGTCTCTGGAAGCCAATCCACAAGCGTTATTGTGCTTTAATATGGCAAATGTTGGTATATCATTATAAAACTCTAAAATTAAATTTACAGCCGCATCAACATCAAGTAAATTATTATAAGAAAGTTCTTTTCCATGTAATTGTTCAAACATTGAATTAAAATCTCCATAAAATGTACCTTTTTGATGTGGGTTTTCACCATATCGTAGTTCTTTTCCATTTTTAAAACTTGCCTTAAGAGAATTGTTATCCTCTTTGAAATAATTGAAAATAGCTGTGTCGTAATGAGAAGATACATTGAAAGCTCTAAATGCAAAGTTCCTTCTATATTCTAAACTTACTTCTCCATTGTTATTGTTAAGTATGTCTAAAAAATCTGAATAATCATCTTGTGAAGAGATACACATTACATCTTTGAAGTTTTTTGCTGCAGCTCTAATTAGTGAAATACCACCTATATCAATTTTTTCAATTATATTTTGTTCACTGTCGTTAGATTTTACTGTTTCCTCGAAAGGATAAAGATCAACAATTACTAAATCAATATTTGGAATTTCGTAATTTTTAAGATCATTTACATCATTATTATTATCGTTTCTGTTTAAAATTCCTCCAAAAATTTTAGGATGAAGGGTTTTGACTCTTCCACCAAGTATTGATGGGTATCCAGTAACGTCTTCAACTCTTAACACAGGAATTCCAATTTTTTTTAAAAACAGTTCAGTTCCACCAGTAGAATAAATTATTACTCCAAGATTATTGAGTTTTTTAGCGATTGGTTCTAATCCGTCTTTATTAAAAACAGATATAAGGGCTGACTTTAATTTTAGCATAATTTAATGGAAAAAATGTATACTATAAAAGTAGTTTTTTTTTAAAAAAACATTGCAGGGTTTATATAAAATTTTATATTTTTTTTGCAATTAAAATATTTATTTTTTTTAAAAATTTTAAATCATCTAATGTAAACCTACCGAGTGTATTAGAATCAATATCGATTTGCCCAATATTTTTATTATTTGAGAATAATGGAACTACTATTTCAGATTTGACATTAATATTACAAGAGATGTAATTTTCTTCATCATTAACATCATCTACAATTATATGCATATTTGATTCAGCTGTTTGTCCGCAAATTCCTTTTCCAAAGGGAATTATTGTATGATCAGTTTTTAAACCAAAATATGTTTTTAGAACTAATTGATTTTTATCGTTGTGAAAGTAATATCCAACCCAGTCGTATCCTTTGATATTTTTTTGAAGAAATTCACAAATAAAATTTAGTGAATCTTTGAGATTAAGATTTTCTATTTTTTTTTCTATTAAAGAATATTCATTTTCGTACATAAAAAAAACTGCCCATAAAGGGCAGTTATATTTTGTTAATTACATCATTCCTGGCATACCGCCGCCGCCCATAGGAGGCATTGCAGGAGGAGCGTCTTCTTTAATATCAACAAGAGCACATTCAGTAGTTAATATCATTCCAGCAACTGATGCAGCATTCTCCAGAGCAATTCTTGTTACTTTTTTGGGATCAATTATACCTTCTTTCAATAGATCAACATAAGTTTCGGTTTTTGCATCATATCCAAAATTACCTTTTCCTTCCATAACTTTAGCAACAACAACCGAACCTTCACCACCTGCGTTCTCAACAATTGTTCTTAAGGGAGCTTCGATAGCCCTAGAAATAATTTGAATTCCAGTTACTTCGTCTAAGTTTTCGCTTGTAATTTTCTCTAAAACTTTTCTAGTTCTTAATAATGCAACACCACCACCAGCTACTATACCTTCTTCAACAGCAGCTCTAGTTGCGTGAAGTGCATCGTCAACTCTATCTTTTTTCTCTTTCATTTCAACTTCAGATGCAGCACCAACATAAAGTACAGCGACACCACCAGCTAATTTTGCTAATCTTTCTTGTAGTTTTTCTTTATCATAATCTGATGTTGTAGTTTCTATCTGCGCCTTGATTTGATTAACTCTAGCTTCAATATTTTCTTTTACACCTGATCCATTTACTATGGTAGTGTTATCTTTATCAATAGTTACTCTTTCAGCAGAACCTAACATTTCAATTGTAGTATTCTCTAATGTGAATCCTCTATCTTCTGAAATTACAGTTCCACCAGTTAAAATAGCAATGTCTTCAAGCATAGCTTTTCTTCTGTCCCCAAATCCAGGTGCTTTTACAGCAGCAATTTTTAATGAACCTCTTAATTTATTTACAACTAATGTTGCAAGAGCTTCTCCATCAACATCTTCGGCAATCACCAATAGTGGTTTACCGCTTTGTGCTACTGGCTCTAGTACTGGAAGTAAATCTTTCATTGCAGATATTTTTTTATCATACAATAAAATGTATGGAGATTCTAGATCTGACTCCATTTTTTCAGAGTTTGTAACAAAATAAGGAGAAAGATATCCTCTGTCGAACTGCATACCTTCTACAACATCAACATAAGTGTCAGTTCCTTTAGCTTCTTCAACTGTTATAACACCTTCTTTCCCAACTTTTTCAAAAGCTTCAGTAATTAAGGATCCTATTGATTGATCATTGTTTGCTGAAATAGAGGCTACTTGTTTTATTTTATCTGATGAACTACCAACAGTTTCTGCATTTTTATTTAACTGTCCTACAATAGCTTCAACAGCTTTGTCCACTCCTCTCTTCAAATCCATTGGATTCGCTCCTGCAGTAACATTTTTTAAACCTTCTTTCACAATCGCTTGTGCTAAAATAGTTGCGGTAGTCGTTCCATCTCCAGCTAAATCGTTAGTTTTAGATGCCACTTCCTTAACCATTTGAGCTCCCATGTTTTCTAATGCATCTTCTAGCTCAATTTCCTTAGCAACAGTAACTCCATCTTTGGTAATTTGTGGACCTCCGAACGCTTTTCCTATAATAACATTACGACCTTTTGGTCCTAAAGTAACTTTCACCGCATTTGCTAAAGCATCAACTCCTTTTTTAAGACCTTCTCTTGCTTCTACGTCAAATTGTATTTTTTTTGCCATTTTTTTATTTTTTTATTTTAAACAATTGCAAGAACATCTGATTCTCGCATAATTAAGTAATTTTTACCATCTAATTTAAGTTCTGTTCCACTGTATTTTCCATATAAAACAGAATCTCCAACTTTGACTGTAACAGGATTATCCTTAGTTCCAGGTCCAACAGCAACAATATTTCCTTTTTGAGGTTTTTCTTTAGCAGTATCTGGAATAATTATTCCTGATGCAGTTTTAGTTTCTGCTTCTAGAGGTTCTAATAATACTCTATCAGCTAATGGTTTAATGTTTAATTTACTCATAGTTTTATTTTTAATATTAAATTACAGCAATCATGCCAAGGTAATAAATATGACAAAATGGTCAAAGATTATTTTTTCAGTGACAAGCTGACATCGTAGTTATGAAACAGAATTATTCCTGAACTGGAATTTCCAGAGGAATTTCTTCAGATAATGCTTCAGGAATTGCTGTTTCTAAATTATTAGAATCCAACAGTTTTGAATCAATATTTTCGTTACTTCTGTCTAGTGTTATATTTGAAAGTAATATAAGAATTAGTAATAAAGAAGCTAATACCCATGTGCTTTTATCTAAAAAATCTGTAGTTTTTCGTACTCCACCTATTTGTTGAGAATCTCCTCCGCCAAATGAAGACGACAATCCACCTCCTTTAGGGTTCTGAACCATTATTACTAACACAAGTAAAAAAGAAACTATTAATATTAATATTAAAAAAATTGAAAAACTACTCATAACTTTTATTTTTTAAACTACTCTTTATAGTTTTGATTTGGTCTGCAAATAAACTGATTTTTTCTGGATATTTCAAGGAAAGAATTTCATAAGCTCTTATTGCCTCTTCAAATTTATTTTGTTTAAAATAAATTTTAGCTAAAGTTTCTGTCATAAATTCTTTTTTACTGACTTTAAAATCAGACGCTAAATCAGTATTTGAAATACTTTTTTCAGGATCAATTTTTGGTGTGACTTTTAAAAAACTTTCTATTATCGATTCTTGTGATGACTCGTTATTTGAAACATGCTTACTTACTTTAAGCCATTTAATAAATGAATTTTTAGTATTTTCTGAAAATAGAACAGGATTGGTTTTACTAGAAATTACATTATCAAGCTCTATGATATCGAACAAAACTGTTCTATCAGTAGTGTAGATTGAACTTGTTTTTAATGCACTGTTAAACCTTATATTGTTAAATTTTTTTAAACCAATTAGTTCAACAATTCTTGCAGTTTGAAAATATGGATACTTTTTAATTATTTTTTTAATTGAAATACTTTGATCCAAACTAATATCATTTGGATTTTTAATAAGATTATTAAAACTATCTATACTAATATCTACCATTTTGCGAGTGAAGCGTTAAAAATATCTTGTGTAATTCTTTCAAATATAATATCATGAGCTTCAGATTTTACATTTAACAATTGTGTTTCAGCGGGATAATCAAAATAAAATGAAAATTTTCTTTCAAAATTATCTTCTTCTTTTTTTATATTAATAAATCTAACATTAACTCCAACTGTAAGTCTATTTTGAGAAGCTTGTAAGTTTGATGTTGAAGTCATTGGACTAACTCTATAATCCTTAATTTCACCTTCATAAATCAAATCAGCGTCTGAGCTTAGTAATTGTAAATTAGTTTGGTTTTGTAAAATATTTTGAAGAGCTATGGTAAAATCTCTATCCAAACCAGGTTCAAATATTGACCCCATTGAGTTACCAGCTTCATTTTCAAAAAAGTTAACCTGAAAACTTTCTGTTCCCTCAGGTATTGATGCACCTGTAAAAGAATAGTTTCCACAACTATGAGTAAAAATTGAGAGTATTAATAAAATAATTGTTTTATAATTCAATGTCATGTTGCTTAATTTTTCTGTATAAAGTTCTTTCCGAAATCCCTAATTCAATTGCTGCTGCTTTTCGTTTACCGTTATTTCTTTCCAATGCCTTTTTTATTAATTCTAGTTCTTTATCATGAATCGATAATGTTTCTTCTTCTTTTATCTCCTCTGCAAAGTGATATTTATCTTCCTTTGAATTAAAAATACTTTCTTTTTCTTTAATTTCAATAATTTCTGTATCCTTTTCTCTAATTAATTTTTCGTGTAAACTTTCTAATGAATTAAAATCTTTTTCTTTAATGTCTGATTTGTAATCTTCACTATTTAAATGATTTGTTATTTTTTTCAAGTCATTTAAATCTTTTTTCATATCAAATAAGATTTTATACAAAATCTCTCTTTCATTTGAAAAATCATCTGCTGATTTAGCTTTATTTACTAGGGCTGGCAATGTAGAGTTAAATTCTGGTAAATAAGATTGAAGTAACTGGCTTGAAACTTCTCTTTTTTCTTCCAAAACTGAAAGTTGTTCAGCAACATTTCTTAATTGACGAATATTTCCATTCCAACGATACATATTTAATAGACGCTGAGCATTTTCGTCAAGTCGAATGGTTGGCATATTATATTTTTTTGCAAAATCACTTGCAAACTTTCTAAATAATAAATGAATGTCTTCTCTTCTATTTCTAAGAGGAGGAATTTTGATTTCAACTGTACTTAATCTATAATAAAGATCTTCTCTAAATTTACCTTTCTGGATTGCTTTTTCCATATCAAGATTGGTAGCGGCTACAATTCTTACATTAGTTTTTTGAACTTCTGATGCCCCTACCTTAATATACTCTCCATTTTCTAACACTCTTAAAAGTCTAACTTGAGTTGTTAAAGGCAGTTCTCCAACTTCATCAAGAAAAATAGTACCACCATCAGCAACTTCAAAATATCCTTTTCTTGCGCTATTAGCTCCAGTAAATGCTCCTTTTTCGTGTCCAAATAATTCTGAGTCAATAGTTCCATCAGGGATAGCTCCACAGTTAACAGCAATGTATTTATTATGTTTTCTGTGAGATAACTGATGAATTATTTTTGGAAAACTTTCTTTTCCAACTCCACTTTCACCCGTAACTAAAACCGAAATATCAGTAGGAGATACTCTCATTGCTTTTTCAATGGATCTGTTTAGAATAGGATCATTTCCTATTATTCCAAATCTTTGCTTAATATTTTGTGTACTAGATTCCATAATATATTTTTTTTATAAATCTTGGCTAACTCCGATCAAAGTAGCAGATGTACATTCTAAAACTTTTACTTTTACAAAATCACCTATGTTATGTGATTGTTTAGGAAAAACAACCATTGTGTTTTGCTCATTTCTTCCTGCCCAATGTAAATTAGATTTTTTCGATTCCTTTTCTATCAAAACCTCTACTATTTTGCCTACGTATTGTCTTGTTCGATAATGACTGTGTGTTTGCTGTAAGTCTATTATTTCTTGTAATCTTATTTTTTTAACTGATTCCTTGACATTATCTTCAAATTTTTTTGCAGCAAAAGTACCCGGTCTTTCTGAGTATTTAAACATGTATCCAAAATCATACTGCACTTCCTTCATTAAACTTAAAGTCTGTTTATGATCCATGTCACTTTCATTAGGAAATCCAGTTATCATATCATGAGAAATTCCACAATTAGGGATAATGTCTTTTATGTTTTTAATTAAAGTTAAGTATTCCTCTCTTGTGTGCTGTCTGTTCATTGCCTTTAATATAGAGTCACTTCCAGATTGAACAGGAAGATGAATATAATTACAAATGTTATCATAATTTGCCATAGTTTTTATAACATCTAAACTCATATCCTGAGGGTTCGAAGTTGAAAATCTAATTCTAAGTTTAGGGAACGCTTCCGCAACTAGTTTTAGTAGTTTAGAGAAATTTACTGATGTTTTTTTAACAAATTCGTCAGCATTTTTAAAATCTTTTTTTAATCCTCCACCATACCATAAATAGCTGTCTACATTTTGACCAAGCAGAGTAATTTCTTTATAATTCGAATTATTTAAATCTTTTATTTCATTTAAAATACTTTTAGGATCTCTACTTCTTTCTCTTCCCCTCGTAAATGGAACAACACAAAAAGTACACATATTATCACATCCTCTTGTTATTGAAACAAAAGCTGTCACTCCATTTGAAGAGAGTCTTACAGGGCTTATGTCACCATATGTTTCTTCTTTAGATAAAATAACGTTTACAGCATTTCTACCTTCATTTATTTCTTCCAATAGGTTTGGAATGTCTTTATATGCATCTGGGCCAACAACTAGATCAACAATTTTTTCTTCATCTAAAAATTTACTTTTAAGTCTTTCGGCCATGCAGCCAAGTACACCAACTTTTAAATTTTTATTTTTTCTTTTTAATTTATTAAAACTTTCAAGTCTTTTTCTAACTGTTAATTCAGCTTTCTCTCTAATTGAACATGTGTTAAGTAAAATTAAATCTGCATCATTTAAATTATTGGTAGAATTATAACCTTCCTTTGAAACTATTGAAGCAACAACTTCACTGTCAGCAAAGTTCATTTGACATCCGTAACTTTCTATATAAAATTTCTTGGAAACTTTATTTTCATTTGATTTTAATCCAATACCCATAGTCTAATAATCAGTGTAAATTTTATGCAAATATAAAAATATGTGACAATATGTCAGTATAAATTTTAATTAAAAATATACTATTTATTAGATACTGTAAATTTGGAATAAAAAAAAAAATATACTTTTGTGATCTCAAAATCCTTTTTAAATGTCTAAAAATTTAGTAATTGTTGAATCTCCTGCTAAGGCAAAAACTATTGAAAAATATCTTGGAGCAGACTTTAAAGTTTCCTCCAGTTATGGTCACATTTCAGATTTGCCATCTAAAGAAATAGGAATTGATGTAGACAATGATTTTAAGCCAAAATATATCATTTCAAGTGATAAAAAAGATGTCGTAAAGCAATTAAAAAAACAAGCATCTTCTGCAGATACAGTATGGTTAGCTAGTGATGAAGATCGAGAAGGAGAGGCTATTGCATGGCATTTATTTGAAAGTTTAAAGTTAGATAAAGCAAAGACTAAAAGAATTGTCTTTAGAGAAATTACTAAAAAAGCAATTTTAAATGCAATTGAAAATCCAAGAGAAATAAACTATGATTTAGTTAACGCTCAACAAGCAAGACGTATAATTGATAGATTGGTTGGATTTGAAATTTCTCCAATTTTGTGGAGAAAAGTTAAGGGAGGTCTTTCTGCAGGAAGAGTTCAATCTGTTGCAGTTAGATTGTTAGTAGATAGAGAAAATGAGATTAATGATTTCGTTCCTGTTTCTTCATTTAAAATCTCAGGAAAATTTTCTGATCCAAGCAATAATATTTTGGACGCTCAATTAAGCGGAGTTTTTGATTCTGAAGAAGAAGCTAAAAGTATTCTTGATAAAAGTTTAAATTCAAACTTTTTAATTTCATCTGTCGAAAAGAAACCATTTAAAAAATCTTCATCAGCTCCATTTACTACTTCAACTTTACAACAAGAGGCATCAAGAAAATTAGGATTTTCAGTAAGTCGAACAATGTCTGCTGCTCAAAGATTATATGAGTCTGGAAATATAACATACATGAGAACTGACAGTGTTAATCTTTCAGACGATGCTTTGAATGCTGCTGGAAAAGTTATATCTAAGACTTATGGAGAAAATTATCATAAAAGAAAAAAGTTTTCAAATAAAAATAAAGGAGCGCAAGAAGCCCATGAAGCTGTAAGACCTACAAATTTTGAAAAAAGACAAGTTAATATGGAATCTGATCAAATTAAATTATATAATTTAATTTGGCTAAGAACGATCGCTTCACAAATGAGTGACGCAATTTTAGAAAGAACTATTTTAAAAATATCCTCAGATAAATATGAAAATCAATTTACTTGTAAAGGTGAGATAATTCAATTTGATGGATTTTTAAAAGTTTACATTGAAGGGATTGATAACAATGAAAATGAAGATTCTCAAGGATTGCTTCCGAACCTTCAAAAAGGTGCTCAATTGTCTAGTAATTCAATAACAGCAACTGAAAAGTTCAGCCGACCACCTTATCGATATTCTGAAGCTTCTTTAGTTAAGAAATTAGAAGAATTAGGAATTGGACGCCCATCTACATATGCTCCAACAATTACAACTATTCAAAATAGAAAATATGTTGTTAAAGGTGCTTATGAAGGTTATGAAAGAAATTACAGACAACTTTTTACTCAAAATAATGAAATAAAAACTTCGGTATTAACTGAAAATACAGGTTCTGACAAAGGAAAGTTAGTCCCCACAGAAGTTGGAATGATTGTAACTGATTTTCTAGTTAACAACTTTCAAAATATTTTAAATTATAATTTTACCGCAAGTGTTGAGCAAGATTTTGATAAAATTGCCAATGGTGATATTGAATGGACAAGTATTTTAAAAGATTTTTATGGTCCGTTCCATACAACAGTTGAAGATGTGCAACAAAATGCAACAAGAGAAACTGGAGAAAGAGTACTAGGGGTTGATCCAGTAAGTGGAAGAAAGGTAAGTGTAAGGCTTGGTAAATTTGGTCCAATGGCTCAAATTGGAACAGTTGATGAAGAAGAAAAACCAATATTTGCAGGACTTCTTCCAGATCAAAAAATAAGTAAAATTACATTTGAAGAAACAATGCAGCTTTTTAAACTACCTTGTTACTTAGGAGATTTTGAAGAGCTAAGCGTAGAATCGAATGCAGGTAGATTTGGACCCTATGTAAAACACAACAACGTATTTGTATCTCTTCCAAAAGGTTTAAGTCCTCTTGAAGTTTCATTAGAACAAGCTATTGAGCTTATTTTAGAAAAAAGAAAAATTGATGCTCCAATTGCTAGTTACGAAGGCTTTGATATAAGTAAAGGAAAAGGAAGATTTGGACCATTTATAAAATGGAATGGTTTGTTTATCAACGTTAATAAATCATATGATTTTGATAATCTTAGTGAAAAAGATTGTTTTGAATTAATTGAACTTAAAAAGAAAAAGGAAGCTGAAAAACTATTAAAAGTTTGGGACAATCTAGGTATTAGATTAGAAAAAGCTAGATGGGGAAGATTTAATTTAATAAAAGGTAAAGTTAAAGTTGAATTTCCTAAAGGAACAGATTTAGATAAATTTAATGAAGATAATGTAGGGGATTATTTTAAAAAGAAAAAGCCTAAAAAATCTAAGTCTAAGAAGTAGTTATGGCTAGTGACTATTTATCTCCAATAAGTAAAAAAGATTACATAAAAGCTTGTGACGAAGTTTTGTCCGATCGTTTATTGCTGCTACTTAGAAGAAATTTATTATAATTGGTATGAAATTTGAGAAGGTGTTAATAATATTATTATTTTTATAAACTTTAACCAAAGAATATCTAGTGAAAAATATATTTTATCTACTATTTATCGTAATTTTTATTTCAAGTTGTTCTAATAAAAATGATAGAGGAGAGTTAATAGGAGTCAAGGGAACAAAATTTTTTCCAGACAAACCCTCTGGAATGGT
>Ga0206131_10000214_pt1 | contig 83034 bp, 85 predicted proteins | sample Helgoland_Spring_FD_148636 | JGI IMG/M metagenome (GOLD analysis project Ga0206131, IMG submission 148636) | Pelagic subsurface seawater microbial communities from Kabeltonne, Helgoland, North Sea - Helgoland_Spring_Bloom_20160517_1 | ecosystem: Environmental > Aquatic > Marine > Epipelagic ... | reverse complement strand
TCCCTAATTTCTCCGAAACAAATTAGTTCTAATGTATCCCTAATTTCTCCGAAACAAATTAGTTCTAATGTATCCCTAATTTCTCCGAAACAAATTAGTTCTAATGTATCCCTATTATAAGTTCATTCCTTTTCTTCAAATATTTTTTACTTTCTTCATTATCCAAAGTAAAAATATATTTATCTTTAATTTTATCTAAACCATATTCCTCTAAATTTATTTTTATATCTATATTGTCTTTATTATTTTTATTATTATTTTTATTTATTTTTAAAATATTTTCCTCTAATATTTTAACTTTACATGTATTTTCGTCTATAGTAAATAAGTTTCTATCGAATGCCTTATGCATAGTAGAAGATAATAATATTCCATTATTAACATTATATGCGTCCAATTTATTATCACATTCGGAGTGGGGTAAGATATGTGCGGCGTCGCATAATGTATAATTGATATTATCTAGAGGACATTTTTGATATTTCTTTATTAATTTATCCCTAAAACCTTTTTGTCCATTTCTATCTCTTTTTTTTTTACCAATACTTGCGATTGTTGATAGAGTTTTAATTTGAGTTTTAGGCATAAACCTTTTTATAAAATTTCCAAAAACCATTACTTTTAATTAATATTTTAATTTAAGTAATATTTAATTATAGTTTATAATGATTATTATTATACCACTGGGGGGAATAGGTGAAAGATTTAAAAAAAATAATTATACATTACCAAAAAGTTTCATAAATATATTTGGAGAACCTATAATACATTATTTATTAGATAATCTAAATTTAGAGCAAATTGAATATGTATGCATACCATATAATAAGGAATACTCTACTTATTTTTTCGAGGATATGTTAAAGAATAAATATCCGAATATTAAATTCCAATTTTTCCAATTAATAGAAAATACACTAGGAGCAGCAGAAACACTTAACTTAGCAATTAAGAATTTAAAACTTAAAAAGGATATGCCTGTTTTATGTTTGGATGGAGATAATTTCTATACTACAGATATTATAAATAAATGGAATGGAAATAATAGTTTAATTACTTTTGAAGATATTAATGATAAACCTATTTATTCTTATGTAAAATTAGAAGATAATAAAATTATTGATATTGTAGAGAAAAAAAAAATTTCTAATTTGGCTTGTAGTGGTGCTTATGGTTTTAATTCTATTTTTAAATTATTAGAATTCACGCAGTATATTATAGATAATGATATAATGGAAAAAGGAGAATTCTATACTTCCATAATAATAAAAGAAATGATTAAAAGAGATATAGAATTTAGTAATATTTCAATTGAAAAGAAGGATTGGATTTGTTTAGGTACACCAATTCAATTAAGACATTTCTATCATAACTATCCTAAAATATCTTTTAATAGTAAAATAAAACTTAAACCTAAAAGAATATGTTTTGATTTAGATAATACATTAGTTTCCTGTTTCAATAATGATTATATAAATGTAAAACCAATTGAAAAAAATATTAAATTTCTCAAATACCTAAAAAGTTTCGGTAATACTATTATTATTTATACAGATAGAGGAAGTAGAGAAAAAGGGGGTAATATAGGAAATATAGGGAAACTTACTTTTGAAACTTTAGATAATTTTGATATTCCATATGACGAAATATATTTTGGTAAACCACATGCTGATGTATATATAGATAATTTGGCTTTGAATTCCTATGACGATATGGAAAAGTATTTAGGTTATTATATGGATAATATTGATACTAGAAGTTTCAATACATTGGAAAATAATATAATCGAAACTTATACTAAAAAAAATGAAAAAACATTAGAAGGTGAAATATATTATTATAGAAATATACCGAGGGAAATAAAGGATTTGTTTGGTTTATTTATAGATTATGGAGAGGATATGAAATGGTATAAAATGGAAAAAATCAGTGGTTTAACGGCAACAACATTATATTTATCGGAATTACTAACTACTGATAATCTTAAACATATTATGAATAGTATCAAAAGAATTCAAAATACTAATATAAATAATGATATAGATATAAATATATATGGTAATTATGCCACTAAATTGAAAGAAAGATATTATTCATATGATTATTCTAAATATGATATTTCCAATCAATTATATGAAACACTATATAATCAATTATTAGAATATGAAAAGAAAAACTTAGGTAAAAAATGTATAATCCACGGCGATACCGTTATGACTAATATAATTATTAATAATTTCGAGAAAATAAAATTTATTGATATGAGAGGGAAAATAGGTGATACGTTAACAATATATGGAGATTGGTTATATGACTGGTCTAAGTTATATCAGTCATTATTAGGGTATGATGGAATATTACAAGAAAAGGATATTAATAAAGATTATGAAATGAAAATGATGAAAACATTTGAGGATTATTTTATAGAAATGTTTTCGGAAACAGATTTACAAAATGTGAAAATGATTACTAAGAGTTTATTATTTTCATTAATTCCTCTACACGATAATGAAAAATGTATGAAATATTATAATTTGATTTAACACTTCCCGCCTTTTATTAAATTATCTGTTGCCCATAAAGGTTGTAGATTAGTATAATGAAAACATTTTTTCTGTTCTTCTTCATCTTCCAAATTATAAGAACAACAAGGTTTAATATGATCAATATGCCATTCTCCGTGATTTTCCCAAGTCATACCTTGTGTAAATTTTGCTTCTAAATATCCTTTTAGAAAATTCATACTACAACCTGTTAGAATAAAAGTAGTATTTCTTTTTTTAGCACTTTGATTTCTAAGAGCACTTCCTAAACGACTTCTAAGTGTTTTACTTAACTTAAATGCGGGATCTATTTTTTTTCTTGCTTTTTCATATTTATTCATATTATCTTGGATTTTTCTTCTATTATGTTTTCTATAAGTTACTAAACATTCTTTACAATCATTTCTAAGTTTATCCCAATGATTTTCTGCTGAATTATATTCTTCCAAAGATTTCCATTCTTTACAAGTACAACATTTTTTACCTATTATATTAGATACTATTTGATGCGGAATTCTTTTCTGCGAAGGTTGACCTTTTACTAAATCTTCATAATTATTTTCTTCTTTAATTTCTTCCCAAGATTTAATTTCTTGTATAACAGTTTCTTCTTCAACAACTTTAAAAATATATCCACCTGTTTGACTTAATTTCCCATTTATTACCTTACTTATATTAGCAGTTTGTAATTTTAATTCTTTCGCAGCTTCAAGTTGTGAATTGAATTTTAACCATTCTTCCTCTTCAACCGCATTTTTCTTCCTAGCATAAATAACTCTTTCCTTTTTATCTTTATTTTTACTTTGTAAAGTAAATTTATTATATTCGGCAACTCTTTCCTTATTCTTCTCGCGCCATTTTCTACTTTGCTCGCGGCATTCAAAACAAGATTTGTAAGTTTTTGTTTTAACTTGGAAACTGGACTCATCCCTTTCCTTATTACATTTAGAACATTTCATATTTAATTATAAATATCAAATATTCTTTAAAATAATTTCAATTTTTATTATTTTTTATAAGATTTAAAAGAGTCTATTATTCACTCTTTAACGGAGCCGTAAAACTAAGTGAAGTGTGCTTTCTTTTTGTATGTTATAGTCTGAAAGGGTTCTACCGTCTTCGAGTTGTTTTCCAGCAAAAATAAGTCTTTGTTGGTCTGGAGGAATTCCTTCCTTATCTTGAATTTTGGCTTTAATATTTTCAATACTATCAGAAGGTTCAACTTCTAAAGTAATAGTTTTACCAGTTAATGTTTTTACGAAAATTTGCATTGTTATATAATCTATTAACATTATTTTTCTTTAAATAAATTCAAAAAAAATAAATTTTTGTTATACTTAGTTAAACTTAATTATACTTTAATAGTTTTATAACCAGGAAAACTATTTATGTTTATTTTATTGGGGTCTGAAAATTTATTATCATTATTTATAGTAAGTCCTTTTTTGAGAATTTTATGACAATCTTTGGGGAAATTCTTCCTTATATATTTAGATATACTTTTGGAATTTTTATCAACTAATTTTTGTATATATATATTATCTTCCTCTATACCATATGGTAATTCGAAAATACCTACTTTATCATTAATAATAAAACCGTAAGTATTATCCCTATATAATTTAATTAAACTATCTTCTATATATTCATTATCTGATATAGGGATGCCATTATTTTTTAATACATTATCGTGAAATTCTAATTGAACCAAATTTTGATTCCCGTTACTAACTATTTTAGTGACCACTCCTAAAGGAGATAGTAAACATATAAAATCTGCCAATTTTATATTTAATTCTTTCAAATCGTAAAAAGTCATTTATTTATAGTGTTATTTAATAGTATGATTTTTTAATTTATTAATTAAAATTTAAATCATTTAATAAAATAGTTTTAGATTTAGGAATATATGTTAAAATTAATTTGTTCCGTAAAACATATTTCCATTTGTAGAATTAGTTTAACTATTTTTTTTTTATGTTTTTTAATGTTAGGTTTACAATGTTTATATGATTTTTTAAATGGTAATATAAATAAAATATATAACATTAAAATATATGCTATAGTTTTTACAACAATAAGTATAATTGGTATTGTATGTTCCTGTATAATTTGGGAAGAAGAGGAAAAAGATAATATAATAAATAAAAGGAATATAATAAATGAAAGGCTAATAGAGAAAGAGATTTAATAAATAATAAAATTAGAAATATTTAGTGTAAATAGGATAAACCAGTTATGCAAATCTCTAACTCCCAATCCCAGGTCTATAAAATAAAGTCTAAGTAAATTTAGTATATCTTCTATATTATAAGTAAAAAATAAAAACATAGCGGAAATAGTTTTCATTTTAATATTTTTAAATCCTTCTTTGTGAAAATCATTAATAATTGCTTGATTTGTGGAAAAGTTATAATTCCAGTAGTTTATCATATATTTCTGTTTCTCATAAATTTCATTTTGTATTCCTTTATTAAATTTATTATCTAATATTAAATCTATAAATACCATAGTTTTAAGATAAATAAATGAGTTTTCATCTTTTAATAAAGGTTTGAGTTGTTTAATAAATTCAGGTTTTTTGCTTATTTTCCCTATAGTTTCTAATATAACAATTCTATCAAATTTTTTATCTTTAAAAATATTTCCTATATCACTATATTTTCCATAATGAATTTTAAGTTTATTATCGAGGTTTAAAGAAGTTATTTTTTTTTTACATATATTATAATCATTAAGATTAGTTATTAATGAGTGTATTACTAAATTATCGAATTTATTTAATAAATAAATATCAAAATTACAATTAGTTAGTGATAAATTTAAAATAGTATAATTTTGTTTTTTATTTAATTTATCTTTATTTAATTTTAATATCTTAATTTCGGATTCATAAATACCGTCCATAAAATTATATCTTATAATACCAAAATTTCCTACTAAATCTTTTCCATCCTTTTTATCCATATTTTCATAATAATCATCGTATAAATAATTCGCATTATTGTTAAATTTTGTGTCCTGATTAATATTAGTCATATAATTAGATACAATTTTCCTAATAATAACACTTATTATAAAGAGTATTATTACTATTATAAAAAATATTATAATAAGTTTCATATTATATTTTTAAAATATATTATAAAAAACTAAAAACTACAAAAATACAAAAATCTAAAAAAATACAAAAATCTAAAAAATACAAAAATCTAAAAATATAATTTAATTTAATAAAACAATTTACTAGTTTCACCTTCATATAATTCATTATCTCTTACATACATATTACCAGTATCATATACATTATCTTTAATAAAGTTAACTTTTTTATAAAATTTATCTGCTCCGGGGTGGTATTGGCTTTTATTACCAATTTCTTTTAAATAGAACATTTGGTGAGGATCTAATATATTTCTTAGAACATTATTGTTGGAGTTAAATAAGTATTTATTGAGTTTATTTTTAAGATTATCTAGGTTACCATAAATTTTGGATAATAAATTATAAATATGTATATCTTCGGCACTTTTATGACATAATAAACAAACTCTAAATGATATTGTATCTGTTAATACTATATCCGATTCCTTAATTGTCATATTATTAAATTTACCATATTGATTACTAATAATATACTTAGACATATCTATTTTTTTTTTATAATTTCCTAAAAATTTTTGGTCTAAAATATTTTTATTAATATCTTTAGTACCTATTATTTTGGCATTCTTAGTTCTTAGATATTCTATAAAAAAGGGATTTTTATAACTGGAAATATTAAATATTATATGTATAGTATCTTTAACATCGACTTTTTCCTTATTTTTATCAACTGTTTTAATATTATTTTTCATTCTACTAAATAATTCTTTTTCCTTTCCATATACAAAAGTATATTTATCATTATTAGTAATATCTAACCCAATTGTATTGAAAAATTTTATGGCATTATAATTAAAATCTTCTTTTTCATTTTCACTTATATTATCATTTGGTATTCCTATTACTAGTTTTTCGGGTAATAAGTTTTTTTGAGTATCTCTAGAAACTTTATAATAATCAGGATATATTAGGATATCTCTTATTTTTTTTATAGGTATTCCTTCTTTTACAATAAGAAAAAGTTCTGTATAATATAAAGAACAAATATATTTTACTTGATCGCCACTTATTTTTTCTTTTTCTAAATAATCGTAATAGTCTTGTTCATAACACATAAATATATCATTATTATGTTCTTTTTTATTTTCTGTTTCAGAATATTTATGTAAATGATTTAAATTATAATGTAAACTATGCGATTCTATATTATTAATTCTATAAAGTTTAGATAATTCAAAACCGAACTTACTCTCTAATGAATATTTATAATTTGAATAAATATTTATAGCTTCCTTTTCATTATGATTTATCGCAAATATTTTTTTATTACCTATAAAATAATTATTATCTATAAAATTACTTGATAAACTATTCTTATTTATAACACTATTTATATTTGTAAAACTCTCTTTTATACCTAAATAATCCCCCCAATCAGACCTTTTTTTTTTATAAATTGTATATATTACAAATATTAATATTATAAAACAATATGTAAAAACCTTATTCATTGATAAATTTAATATTGTTTTAGATTATTAAATTAGAAAATGAATTATTAAAAATAGATTATTAAATTTGAAAAAGAAAATATTATTAATATATTAAATGGAAACATCCAATCTTAAAAATCCACTATATATTACTATTTTTATTTACGCTATTATAATAGGTGTAATATTATATTTTAGACCGAACTTTCTTTATATTAATAATACAAATAAATCCAAGAGATTAAAAGTATTTGGAACAGGGTCTAAATCCAATAAAACCATATTTCCTTTATGGTTAATATTATTTATAAGTATGGTTATTGTATATTCATTCTTATGTGTTTTATTGAAATAAAATATTTCTTATGTGGTTTTATTTAATTATTAACAATAAAACTAAGAAAAACTTTTCATACATTTATAATTTTTTTCAAAGGTATCTTGTTCTACGCTATTATTAATAATTAAATTATAAACATTTATATTTTTGTTTTCAAATAAATCAAATATATATTTATATTTCAATTTCATAACATTTTCTTTTTTCTCATATAAAGGATCCAAAAATATTATATCATTAATATCTGTAAGCTTGTTTTCAAAATAGGAGTTATCCATATCGTAATTTAATAAAAATATAGATTTATCTTTTTTATATATATAATTGTCATAATAAACAATATTGAGTTGTTTGAAATTATTTTTTAAAAGTTCTAAACATTCTAAATAATTACTAAATATAACAACTTTTTTCAATTTCTTTATTAAAGAAATAAGTTTTTTAACTTTAGTACCTAAATTATCTAATATTCCAAAATCCATAACTTTCTTATTTAAACATGAATTATTATCTATTTTGATATAATAAATATTATCTATAGAAAGTTTATTTCTACAAGTAGGACAATCATTTTTATAATTTATACATTTATAAATACAGGAAAAACAGAAATAATGCCCACAAGTAGTTATACCAAAATTACTAATATGAATATTAGTTAGACAAATATTACATTTATTTTTTTTCTTATTTTTTAGTGTTATTTTAATTGAAGATACAATTTTAATAATTTGTTTTTTATATTCTCCTTTAATATCAAATAATTCAATATCATTAGAAATATTTTTATAATTTAGTATATTTATTTTAAGATTTTGTTGTGGATAGCAACAGAATTTTCTTAAAAAAATATCATCAGTAAATAAGATATTATTTTTAGTATAAAAATTATTAAACTTATTAATATAATTATCATATTTATTTTTCTCTGTTTCATTAAAATACAAATTTCTGGTTTTAACACTAATAACCTTATTAGTCTTTTCGGAATAATATTCTATAAAATTATCTAAATAATCAATATCTAATAAAATATTATTATAATTAGAAAAATATAAATTTAGTAAGTTAGTATAATTATCTAGAAGGTAATATCTATTAACTAAAATATATTTATTTTTATGTTTTATTGAATAATCAAAATTATTTTTCTTTAAAAAATTATTTTCTATATCTAATACTAAATTATTCCAATACATATTTTTTATATATTGTTTATCTGTATTATAAGAATAAGAAATTACTATATCATATTTATCAAGTATATTTTGTTCATTTTTATCTAAACTATCTTTATTGTAGTTATTATTTTTATTTAATAAATCATTATTTAATACAATAAAATTAATATTTTTCTTTGTAAACTCATTTTGCCATATCTTAATTCTATTTTGAGTAGTAAGTAATAATGTTTTTTTTACTTTATGATTCAAAAAATATAAATTATTTAGATATAATTCACTAAAAATAATTTTCCCTTTAATTAAATTTGTGCGAGAGTTTGTATTTTGGTCAATAGTAAATTCATTACTTTTCAAATCTAATATTATTTTGTTCCCAAGTTTTATTATATTATTATCATAAATAATTAAATTTGTTTTATTTTTTTTATCTTTCTTATTTTCGTTAGATTTTTCTATTAATAAATCTATTTTTTGATTTATATCTAAAATATTATTGTATTTTTGAACAACACAAAAATTTTTAAAAAAGTAAATTACTTTATCTTTTTCAGGTATTTCTTGATTAAATATAATAAGGTTTTTTAATTTAGTTAAATTCATTTTGAAATCAATTTTGACTTTATATTTTGCTTCAGATTTAAAAAAAAATATATTAGATTTTTTCTTTTTAAAAAATAAAATATTATATAAATTTTTATAATTTTTAGGAAAATTTATTTTATCCTTTGTTTTTAGTTCAGTATATAAACTAAATTTTTCATATATCTCTTCATTCATTAAATATTATATATTTATGCTAAAAATCTTAAATAGTTTATTTCCGTTCTCTATAATCATTCTTAAATATATAGTCTGGTGACTTCAAATTCGGGTATTTATCTCTATCTTCTTGTTCTTCGCAACAATTATAACAATTATCCCCTAAACACCCTTCTCTTTCACAATTATAACAAAAAGGTTTTACTTTTTTATCATAATATCTATAACTTAGTGTCTTAGTATTAATAGGCATTTCACAAAATCCTTTCTTACAACCTCCTCTTTCATTTTCATAATTTTTATTTTTTTTATAATAGGGACATTCAATATTATTATTACAGGGTCTATCCCAAACACCGTGTGTTTTTCTTTCTTTATCATATGATTTGCATTCAGATTCATTAAATCCTTGTCTTCCAAAACATCTAAATTGGTTATAATTTTTATTTATTTCATTTTCTAATTTTTTATCTTTGTAAAAGTTAGTTAAATGTGGTTTTAAATATTCTCCTGAAATAAAATCATTTGAACTTAAATTATCACTTCCGTAAGGTATTTTAAAACATTCGTCTTTTTTAATATCTAAATCAAATTTACATTTTTGTTCTTTACTTATTTGTTCTTTACTTTTCTTAGTATTAAAAATAATATCTTCTTCTGAGATAATACCTACTAAATCTATATTTAGATAATTAATTATATTAGTATCTGTATTATGTTTGATAGTATTTTGGAAAACAAAACCATAATCTTTCATTTTTTTAAACATTTTAACCTCATATACAATTTTATAAACAGAATCAACTATTAAATCTTTTAGAAGAAATTTTACATCTATTAAATCATACATTCTTTTATCATTTTTATGATAATTATTATTCATATCTAATAAGAAATACATTTGATTAAAAATGTCTACAAAATGTTTTCCATATGGTAAAGGATTATAATTATATACTTTAATTTCATAATTTTTAGAAGGTTTAATTTGTTTAATAATTTTATCAACTTCTATAAATGTTAATTCGTGTGCATATGAATGATAATCTAGATTAACCCTATAATTTTTTAATACAGATTTATCCAGTATTTTATCTACTAATGGGTTTTTATTATCAAAAGGAACATTATAATATAATTTTTTATACTTATTTAATTTTTCGTCTTTTTCTTTATCCTTCTCTTGATTTTCTAAAATATTTTGATATGTTTTTTTTAAATCCGAATCTTTTTTAACATTATTAAGAAATTCGTCATGGAAATTTATTGCTTCATTAAAATGCTCTTTTTTTTCATAAATTAAAATTAATACTATCACAATAGATAATATTAAAAATATTATGTCTTTATTTATGAATTGTTTTATGTCGTGTATCATATATATTATGATAAGATAAGATAAAATAGGTAGATATAAAAATAATTAAAAATATATAATTATTTGATTAAAATAATATATTTATTGTCCGAATACTTCTTCGTCATCTCCTTCTGCTTCTGCAAATACTAAATTATCTTTTAATATTTGGTTTTCTTCTCTAATATTATTTTCATTTTCTATTTTAAAATCAAGGAATTGTTGGTCACTTGGTTTACTGCCATATTTGTCTTCAAATTGTTGAAATAATTTAGTATCAATTTCGTCTTGTTTAAGTAAATCCGCATAATCTGTCGCAAGGTTTTCATATTTAGTTAATCCAGCTTTTGTTTGTAAATTTCTCAATCCTCTTTCTTCTAAATCTAATTTTTCCATAACATATAAATTTCTATCTTTACTTTCTTCATTCTTTGTTTTAATATCTTTAATAACTTCATTCTGTGTATATTTATTATAAAATGTATTATCTTTATCTATTTTCTTTATTAATTCTATTACAAAATGTCTTATCATATTTCCTTTTCTATCTAATCCTGTTACATCATCTTCGTCTTCTTCTAATGATTTAGTATCTGCTTCTTTTCCAGACAATGATTTTATACTATCTTCGTAATTATCAATTGAATCAATAATAAAAATAAGTATATAGTATAAATTAATTTCTAATAATTTGCTTGATTTTTCATAATCAAAAATGGAACTTTCGATTTTAATATTACAACCGTATATATCAGCATATCCTGTAATATTTCTAAGTTGTTTAAGATTAGATAATAATGAACTGAGTAATTTAAAATATTTAGTATTATTTTCTGTGAAAAAATCAGTTAAAAAATTATATTCCTTTTCAATTAATTTCTTTTCTTCTAATCTTTCATATTTGTCTAACACTAACTTAGATTTATTATTTATATTGGATAATACATTACAATACTTAATTATATAATTAAATATTAATTTTTTAGCCATATCTTCCTTCCTCTTATTACTTATATTTTTTAAATATATTTCTTTCTTTATTATGATATCATTTTCTTCTATATTTTCTTCTTCCTTATCAATATTACTAAAATTTAATAAATTATTTAGTTTAGTTTTTATTTCTGTTTTATTTCGATTACTTACATTTTTAGTTATCTTATCATATAAATTAGTTCTAAGTCGAGTTACAGAATTATCTAATAAACTCCATAAATTAGTAATTTCCTTTTCCGATATTTGATTACTAATATTTTTAATCTGTGATACTAAACCAGCATTAAATTCATTTTGTAATAAGAATTCATTATCTAAAATTTTCTCTATTTTTCTTAAACAATCAATTTGCTTATTAATTTTTTTATTATTCTCTGGGTTAGTATTATTTTTTGATGTATTATCGACTTGGTTAGTATTATTTTTTGATGTATTATCTACTTGGTTAGTATTATTTTTCGGTGTATTATCTACTTGGTTGGTATTATCAAGAACCATATTTGTTTCTTTCATTTGTGAAAGTAATAATAAAATATCTGCTTTACTACCTATAGTTACTTCATTAGGTGTATTATTTTCTGCGTAAGTTTGATAGCTATATTTTTCATAAAATTTCTTACCTCCAATATTAGTTTCGATATAATGACCATAAAGATTTTTAAGAATATCATCATTACCAGTTGTCAAAATTCTATCTATATCTTCTTCACTAAGATAAACATTTCTGGCATAGCTTTGTAATTTATTCTTAGTTTTATCAGGTTTTATATAAATTCTAACGTCGTATATTTTATCATTAAATTTATCCATTTGTCTTGATTTTTCAATTAATGATACTAAGTTTTTCTCTACATCATTTTGATATAAAAATGATAAATAGTCATAATCGGGATTTATATCCACTAAACAACAACTGTTAAACAATGGTAAAGGATCGTATAATATATTCTCCAATGGTTGACTTTCTATAATATTATTTATCTTATCTACAATACATAAAGAACATAAGTTCATTTGGTTTTTAAAAACCCTAACAGATTTACTTATTGAACTTTTACTTTTTATATCAGTATCACCTAAATCTATAGATTTAGAACAATCGGCGCCCAATTTATCAAAAAGAGGTCTAAATTCATTCCATACATATCTTTTTTTCTGTTCGTCTAATAATATTCTTTCATTCTCTATTTCTATTCTTCTCCTTTCTAATCTTAATTTTAAAGACGCATTTAATAACTTTTTAACAGTATTTAAATAATTTACCTTTATTATGTCTCTTTTCTCTAATACACCCCATATTCCTTTACTATTTTTCAAATTAGAAAGTAAGCAAACCATATAATTAATACCAAATGTTTCAACTTCTTCTTCATCTTCGAGCGGAAACCCTGATAATTTAGGTATACATTTTTCGAATGGCGAAACCATTAAATTTTTTAAAGTTATTTGCAAATAGATTAATAAATAACTAGCACTAATATAAATAAGATTTTTCTGATTATATTCTTGGTGTTGTTTTACAATTGGTTTTTTCTTTTTATCATTTGATTTAGATTTTTTCTTTTTAAAGCTAGCAAGTGTTTTATAATTATCTCTATATAAAGAAACACATTTTTTATCTATTTTGGATATATCTATATTCGCGTCCATAAAGTTTACTAAAGTATTGAGAACATATCTAATATCAGATAAATCATCATCTGTTTCACCTATATTTTTATGTGAAACACTTAGGAAATTTACAATAGAATCATAAATAATGCTTCCAGAAGGTTCGAGGATATCTCTTTCGTTTTGTTCTTCTAATACTGCTCCCATTTCCATACGCTGTCCTTTTTCATTAAAAGAAGTTACATCTACCATTTCATATATTTCTTCGTAATCTATTTGGTCTTTAATAATAATATCTACATCTTCACCTTCTTTTTTTTCAATTTCTTCTTTAAATTTTTCAAATTCTTTTTTGATAATTTCTATTTTTTGATTTTTCTTTTGTGTAATATTATCAATATAAAGTTTATTTCTTATTTGTAATTTTTTAAGATTTTCATTTAGTTTAGGTTTTTTATTTACATTCTTCTCAGTAGCGAATAATTTACCATTATCAATCTGGAAATGTAACCAATCTATTCTATCTATATCTCCATCAAAAGAAAATACATTGTTTTTATATGTTTTATAATAATTATTCAATTTATCAATATCTTCATTTTTAACAACATTATAATTTTTAGATGCTTGTTTCTTTTCTCTATCTATTATAATACTTGATTGCTTTTCTTTAATAGATTTAATTTCATTATGTTTTAGGGAGAATAATTTAGTTAATTTTTGAACATTTTTATTCATAATTGTAGTTATTTTATTAGAATTACTTGTTTCCAAATCATTATAGCTTACTTCATATTGGTATAATATAGTATCAATATCTTCCATATTTTTAATATTTTTAACTTCTTCTTGGTGTCTATCTAATATTTGTTTAACACTTGGAATTATTTGGTCTAATAAATTTTCCTTTATTTTATCATTTATTTTAGTTTCCGGAAACTTATAAAATAACATTTTAGTTAAATCTGTATTACATTCATTTTTAACATTACATATCTCATTATCCTTCTCTATTCTTATTTTTCCGTCTTCCATAGAAAATTCAAATATTTTATCTTCTTGTAATAAGGATTTGTCGTCTGGTTCTAAATAAATATGTCCTTTTCTAGTTCCTTTAATAGTGCCAATAATTTCTTTATTGACTTCTCCTTCATTAATACACACTTTAACTTTGGAGTTAATTTTATATCTGTATTCTGAATTTAATTCTATTTCTTCAAGATTATCTAATTTTTTATCATATAATTCTTGAATACTTTTATTTTCAAATTTGAAAATATTATTATATGGATTAGTAAAATCATTATTTACAATATCTGGAATTTTAAGATAACCAATATTATTTATTTTTTCACCTTCAATAGTATTTATATGTTCATCATCAATATTAAGTCTTTTTTCACTACCTAAAACATTAAATGTTTCCATATTATCATTCGTATTATCAATAACTTGTACTCCTTTATCTAATCTAACTATATGACCTATAAATTCATTATCTATTTTTCTGGATTGTAAAAAAATTTCTTTTTCTTGTTGTTTAGTATCATAGTCTAAATATTTATCATCACTAAACTTATTATCTATTGCTTCTAGTGTTTGTATTTGTTCTTTAATTTCATTTGATAATTCTACTTCTTTTTCAGCTACATATTCCTTCTCGTATTTAGTTAAATTACTTTGAACTACGGGTATTAAATATTTATTTGTGTAGTCATTTTCCATATATTTTTTTAATAATGGTTTATATTCAGAAGACTTTAATAAAATTTTTTTCTTTAATTCCATAAATTTTCTATCATAACTTTTATCTTCTAAATCTAATAAAAATGATTCACTATGTCTATTTTTTAATTGATTAAAAAATTTAATTTTCTTAAATAAATGTCCCTTTCTCATATCAGGATATAACCGAATCATCTCCTCTATTATATCCTCTTCTTGTTCATTTTCTGTAAAAATAATATCTTTTTCAACTAACTCTTCTTCCTCATAAATATCAAAGTCATTATTTATATTAGTAAACTCGAATTCGTCTTCATTTGAACTAAATTCATCTTCTATATTTTCTATATTTTCATTTTCATTTTCTATATTTTCATTTTCTATATTTTCTATATTTACATTTTCTATATTTTCATTTTCTTCATTTATTATTGATAAATTTTTGTTTGCTTGTTCTCCTTGGGTTTCTTGTTCTCCTTCATTAATATTAATAGGGTCCTCCATATCTAAAAGAGATGTTGGATCTTCAATTTCTAAAATAGAACCCAATTGTTCCTCCCGAATGGTATTATTTATAATATCATCATTACTATCTATATTTTTATCTTCTTTTATTTCATATTCTAAATCTCCCAAAGTTTCTTTAACAATTTTGAGAGGAATAATATTTTTTATTTGCTCCGAAGAAATATCTTGATAATCGTGTTTAATTTTTTTACCTTCAATTTCTCTTATTCTGTAATTACGATTAAATTCTTGGGTTTCTTCATTAAAATAAACATCAAAAATTTTAACTATTAAATAATTTTTTCTATCTACAATTCTAACTATAGACCCCCTTTCTAATTCTAATTTATCCTGTTTTCTATCACCGCCAGTTTGTTCAGGGGCAGTTAAAACAGGTTTAGAAGAAGGAGCAGTTAAAAGAGGTTCAGAAGAACTATGAGAGGGAGATTCTATATTATTATTAAAAGGTTCAAATACATTAATTTCTTCTAAGTTTAAATCGAGATTCATAGAAGATATTAAGTTAATATATATAGAGATTTTATTTTTTGAATTAAAATATACTTATAACAAAAATTCTATAATAAAAAAAATTGATTTAAGAAAATCTCTTAATCTGTTATTATAACAAAACACATTATTCAATTTAATTTTCAAAATGTCTACTATTACAGTACAAACACCAGAAAAACAAACAACACCTAAAACACAAGGTGTTGAACATTTGACACAAGAAATGAGAGCTCTCGGAGTGCATGTTTCTAATGTGGAATTTATGAATTTGCTTCTCCTTAAATATATTAGAGGAGAATGTAATTTTACAGATCCAAGGACAATTCCTTGTAGAGGTCTAATTTTGGAGAGTGAAACACTTAAACCTATTTGTGTTCCTCCTGAAAAAAGTCAAAAGTTCCAATTCTTTATTCAATCTATTACAGATTGGAATAAAGTTCTAATTGAAGAATTTATTGACGGAACAATGATTAATGTCTTTCACTATAGAGGTGAATGGCATATTTCTACTCGCTCAAAAATCGGTGCGAAATGCCGATGGACCAGTGATATGAAGTTCAATGAAATGTTCGAGGAAGCAAAAGGAGATTTGGATTTCAACAAGTTGAATCCTGAACTTACTTATAGTTTTGTTCTCAGACATCCTGATAACAGAATTGTAACTAAATATGAAAAGGCGGATTTGGTACTTGTTCAAGTTAGACAACAATACCTAGAACTAGATTTGCTTAAGATTGTCGAAGAACTTAAGGAAAATGGTTTGGATATTACAATTCCAAAAAGGTATACACATTCTTCTTTAGATAGTGTACTGACTCAAATTTCAGGAATGACATTTGAAGAGCAGGGACTTGTCTTTAAGAATTGCGGAGCACGTTCAAAACTCCGTAATGAGAAATATAGTTATGTGAGGGCAATGCGGGGGAACAACCCAAAACTCTTTCATACTTATTTGGAACTGAGAAATAACAAGATGATAAAGCAATTCCTTGGTTATTTCCCAGAACACAGTGTTCAGTTTATGGATTGGAGAGACCAAATCTTTAGGATGACAGGTCTTCTTCATCAATGTTATGTGAATTATCACATTAAACATTGTATTGAGAAGGATACAATTCCTTACGAACTGAGGCCACTGTTGTATGAACTTCATGGTCAACATAAGACAATGAGAATCAAGGTAACTTTTGAATACGCGAAGCAATATTTCAATTCGCTTCCTATTAAGAAGATTATCTTTATAATCAACTACCAGAAGAACAAGGAGTACCACGAAGGTAAGAGAACCCAAGGAGGTATTTCTGGCGAAGAACTCCAAGGGCAACTGGCCGAAGGTGAAGAACCAATGGAAGTTGTATCTAGTGAATAGACCAATTCGAGTAGAAAAAAAATAATATTATTTAGAATTACCAAAATCTAAATAAAAAATTTTAATTTTTAATTCTATAAAAAAATTTTAATTTTTAATTCTATAAAAAAATTTTAATTTTTAATTTCTTTATAAATCTAAATTTGCTTTAAAAGTATTTTTCATATCCCCTTTTAATTTTACTATAATACCTAATATATGGTCTATAGTGCCTTCCATTATTTTTTGAATATTCGCAATAGAGTTTTCTTTATCTACATTATTTTCGAGAGCAATTCTAAATTGTAAGTTATTTTCCAAAGGGTGTGGAACACTGGAAGAAATGTATTTAACATCTTTTAAATCTTTATTTTGGTATAACATATAAATATAATGTTGAATAATATATCCAAGTGTATAATCTTCATCTTTGACTAAAATATCATATGAATTCATAATACAATCACTATTCTTATAGGAAACAACTTCTTCATTATTAAGATTACTTTTTAATTTATTAAGTTTATCTTCTAATACGTGAATACCTTTATGTAAAATTATATGCGGTGGAATTCTTCCATCGCTTTCTATAGTAAAATCGAATACATTGGGATCGCCATTTTCATCAGTATAAAAATGTCTTTCTCCCTCTGATAATTTAAAACTTCTTGCGAAAACATTAATTTCATCTGCCGATAAAGTTTCTTCCTGTAAAGATAATTTTTCTTTTAGAGCACTTTCTAATTTCGATTTTTCTATCTTATTTACAAATACGGATACACATGTTGGAGTATATCTGGAATGTTCCTGTCCAATACCCTTATCCGCTAACATTATAACTTTCATTTGTTCTCCGTCGGTTCCTTCAACTTTATTAGGTTTTAATCTATTAATTAATATAAAGTCTTTAGTAATCGGATTAGGTGGGAAAAACGCCCTTGTTTGTGCTTCAGAAAGATATTTTCCACTACTTTTATCTAAAATTTTAATATGTTGAGTAGTAATATCTATAGTATTATCACCCTTATTTACTTCATCAATAATAAATTCTAATGATTCTTTTTCATACAAAGAAATATCTTTAGGGGAATAAATAATAGGTAAGAGTGAAAGTCTATGACCCAAGAATTCATTATGTAAAGCAGAAGTGTTGGCTACTATTTTAATATCTGTATTTTCATCATAACTAGTTCTAAAACCCAATGTTTCCACTTCGCTTATTAAAATTCTTCTAATGGCATTACAAAATGCCGGATTTAAACCATAAACGTCAAAATTTAAGGTATCTTTATCTAATACAAAATTTTGTAAATGATTAGTCATTTGTTTTATATTATATTAGAGATATAATTTAAATCAATTTTAATTTTTATATTTCATTTTTATATTTCATTTTATATTTTATTTAGGACCTTTGATTACATAAATAGCACTACTTAATATAAATACAAATGCGAATGTAATAGCAATCATTGCGATAGGATATATCATAAAATGTTTTTTCCAATCCTGAGAACATATACAATTTTTCTTTTTATGAAGTTGGACGTAATAAACTATTAATGTTATAGTATAGAATAATCCTACTAATAATGATATACTAAAATATAACATATGTAAAGAATTTTTTATTATTTTTTTAGGATCTAATAAACTAGGTATTAATAAACCTATTACTGTAGAAATTATAACAACAATAGACCAATATTTTATATAATTCCTCTTCCAATTTTTAGAGCAAGCACATTTTTCTCTTTCAAGTTCCAAAACATATAATAGTATAATAACATTCGCAGCTATTCCGATAATTCCTGCTAAAAATTGAGTATTTTTATTCATTTATAGTATTATATAATATTTTTTATAGGATAAAAATTTTATTATTAGGCATTTTAATTTATTAGGCATTTAAATTAGGCATTTAAATTAGGCATTTTAATTTATTAGGCATTTAAATTTATTAGGCATTTAAATTTCTATTTGTTTAAAATTAAATTTTTTTATGCCTATAAATATAAAAAATGAATAAACTAAATAAGGATTTACTTTTTTATAGTAATTATTGCCTCCATTCGAATAATTTAATAAATACTATTTCTAAAACTGGTTTACATGAAAATATGATTTATATTTGTATTGATGAAAAGAAGGTTAAGGTTCCAAGTTTTATAACACGAGTTCCAACAATTTATTTAGTAAAAGATAAAAAAATATTAGTAGAAGATGATATTGATAGATGGTTTGAACACAAAAATAAAGAAAATAATAAAAATCAACAAAATCCACAACAACAAAATACGCAACAACCGCAAAATTCACAACAACCGCAAAATCCACAACTACCGCAAAATCCACAACAACAAAAAGAGGACGAAGAAGGAATATTAGCATATCATAATAATGAAATGGGTGGATCGTTATCTAATAATTATTCATTTATTTCAGACGATAACTCTTCATTAAATCACAATTTTGAATTTTTAGACGGAGGAAATAATATAGATGGTAGAATAAATACTCCTAAGGAATTTAGCGGAAGTAATAATCAAGAGAAATCGCAAACAGATACTGATTTTGATAAATTAATGGCTGCCAGAAATAATGATAATTTTGGAAAAGGTGTAGAAAGAATATAACAAAATATTAATAAATGCGTATTAAAATATAATATTTTTTATAAAATATATATAAAATGTCTCTCACATATGTCGAAAAATTTAATTTTTATTTAGTTAGTTTTATAAATGAAATGGTTGTTATTTTCCCAGAATATGAAACCTCATTAAAAAAATCTTATAAAGAATTATTAGAGAAACCTAATAACAATAATTTAGATACTTATGTTAAAGAATATATGACTCAAATTAAACCATATAATTCATATCTCGCAAAAAAAGATGATATTTTATTTAAACTTAGTACAGAATTAAATTTTATTAGAGATATAGATTTTAGAAATGTTTGGGCAAAAGATATAAATGAAGTTACTAGACAAAATATTTGGAAATATCTTCAAACATTAGTTGTTATAGGGAAAAAAGTTGTTGGCGATGATGACGAAATTGAAAAACTATTAGAGAATTTTAATAAAGAAGAAACTGATACTTTACCTAATATGGAAAATTTAAAAGAAGAAACTGAAAATATGATGGATATGCTTAAAAATATGACACAAATGACACAAAATCCAGAAGAATCTACCGAACAAGAAAAAAGTCAAGGACAAGATTCAAATCCATTTAGCGGAGGATTAATAAATGATATTGCGAAAGAACTAACCGGAGAACTTAATTTAGACAATTTAAATATAGGTGACCCTAAAAATATGAATGAAGCATTTTCTAATCTTTTAGGAGGAGGAAATGGTAATAATTTTCTTAATTTAATTAATAAAGTTGGAGAAAAAATACAAAATAAAGTTCAATCGGGAGCAATTAATCAAGGGGATTTAATGAAAGAAGCACAGAATATGATGGGTTCTATGGGTAATCCAGAAAAAATGGCTAAACAAATGATGAAAAATAATAATTCTCATAATGGAAATTCTACTAAAGATAGATTAAGAAAAAAATTAGAGAAAAAAAAACAAGCAGAAGAAAAATCAAGTAAGTAAATTTTTTAACTTATTTTATCTTTAAAAATTTTTATAAATATATTTTTATAATTTTTATTATATTATAAATATATATTATTAATATAATATGAAAAAAGAAGAAACTATATGGATTAAAGACATAAATATTCTCTTTAAAAAAGAAAATCTATTCAAATATTTGCCCTTAAATTCATATACTAATTATGAAAAAATAAATTCCATTATGAGATTAACATTATATTTTAGTGCTTTACTTGCTTTTTTATATAAAAATCTCAATTATTTTTTTATTTTTATAATTTGTGGTATAGTTACTTATTTAATGTATATAAATGAAGATAAGAAAGAAATAAAAAAATTTAAAAAAAATATTGAAAATTATGAAAATATAGAGAATGACAAAGATATTAAAAAACATAAAATTAATCATAAAAAATACATCAGAAATTGTGTTCTCCCTACTCGGGAAAATCCTTTTATGAATGTTTTACCTACAGATAATAGAAAGAGAAAACCTGCTTGTAAATCATATAATAATGAAAAAATAAAGAATTTAGTTGAAGATAAATTCTCTAAAGGATTATTTAAAGATATTAATAGTGTTTATAATAACGAAAACTCACAAAGAGAATTTTATACTACTCCTAATACCACAGTGCCTAATAAACAAGCAGATTTTGCGAATTGGTTATATGGAGTTCCTAAAACGTGTAAGGAAGGAAATGGAAATCAATGTGTAGGAAATAATATGGAAAGATTAAATGGTGAATCATATAAATTTGTTTAATTATAAATTATATTATTCTAAAAAATAAAATAAATATATTCTAAAAATAAAATATTGTTAGAATATATAATATGAGTTCTAATAATTTAAATAACAATAATGATAAACCATTTGTATATTGTGAAAATGATAGTTGTGATTTCAATATTCAAAATCAAACCAGTTTAGACCAAGATAGTTGCCAAAAAGTTTTCAGAGATAAACAAAGTGAAAGTCCCGGCATTTATCATTTAAATAGATATAATGATACTACTTGTGGTATTCCAACAGTTATGGAAGTTGCCGCACAAAATCCTACCATTATCTTTAAAGATGGATATGGTATTACAGAATGTTATGTTGACGATGACTCAAAATTAAGAGTAGGAAGAACTAGAAAAAACCCAAAATGCCCTAATCAACTTTTCACTAGACCATATAGAACTGTTCCATATATGGGAAGAGGTTCGGGAGATTCATATTTAGAATCCCAAATAAGATATGGAGAAGATACTGCAGAAAGAAAACAATGTAATACTTTAGCAGGAATTAATATTAAAAATTTGGATCCCAATCATATGCCTATGATAGACCACCTTAAAAATAATATTCAAAACCCTTCACATATTGTACCCGAAGTTGCTTTAGACGGATGGGTTCGTGGGGGAGCTCCTTCTAGACAAATTGTTAAAGATATAGAATATTTAGAAAAATGTGGTAGCAAATATCAAAAAATGGCTGCCAATAAATACAATAATTCATATTAAATTAATTATTTTAAATCTAATTTATTCTTATTAAAAATTGATTTCTATTTTTTATTTAAAGAAAATAATAAAGACATAAAATGCCTTCATTATTCAATCAAACAATAACAAACCATACTAATATATATCCAAATGAATTTAATGTATCATTTCTTTCTTTTATTGTACCTATAGGAGGAGGTTTTATTCTATGTATTTGGATTTTTATAGCAGATTATTTTAAATGTTGCTTGGGAATATATAGAACAAATAGAATTAGTAAAAAAATAATTATAAATAAAATACCAAATAAGAGATTTATTATCAAGGATATGGAATACTATTCAAATGCCAATATTATTGAGGATATTAAAGAAAAAGAGGAACATACAAAAACGTGTAGTATTTGTATAGAAAATGTTGAAAACACGAATCATATTGTTATAATGCCATGTAAACATATATTTCATAAAAAATGTATAAAACCATGGTTGGTACAAAAGGTAATATTAGGGGAGAACCCACAATGTCCTATGTGTAGATTTCAATTTGAAATAGATTTTTTGGAAGAAAACCAAGTTTATAGAAATAAAAAAATTTTATGCGAAAATAATAAAAATTGAATTATTAAATATTAAATTAAATTTGATAAAGAAAACAAAATGCCTTCATTAAATTTCATTATAAATAGAACAGATATAGGAGAAACATATAAGGAAGAAATAGATATTGGTGAAACTGGATATACACATAGTTTTCCATTAATTCTACTTGTTATGTTTATACCATTTGGATGTATTGTATTATTTTGCTGTATTAAAATTTGGTTTGATTCATGTCATATAATAAAAAATAGAAATAGATATACGGGTGATAATAGTTCTATCTCAAGTTGGGGAAGTAATTATTCTCCACCTAGATCAAATAGTGACGACTTTTCATATAATTTTGACAAAGAAGTTCAAATAGATAAGAGTAAAAGATTTATCATTGAGGATATGGAGATATTCATTTTAAACAAGATTAATATAGAAAAAACAAGAGATAATATGTGTGCAATTTGCATTAATGATTACGAAGAAGGAGATGAAATTATTTCTTTCGATTGTTCTCACGATTATCATTTGGAGTGTGTTGGTCATTGGTTAAAAGAAAATGTACATAAAAGACATGAACCAAAATGCCCTCTATGTAAAGAGGTTCTCATAATTAAATATGTTGAAGAAAACGAATTTGGTATATAAATGTAAATAATATACCCAAATAATCGCATATTTTTTAATTATAATATTACTTTTAATTATTGTCTTTGTGTAGAAAATAATAATTATAGAAATATAATTTTATTTAATTAATTATTTTTAGAAATTTTTTTTTATATTCATATATTATAAATGAGTTCGAATAGATTAATTTACGATACATGTGCTTATAAACACGAATTAACACAAAGTGTTGGACCTTTAGAATATGTTTTAAATCCTATGAAATATGAGAATTGTAATAAATGTAGAATGGAATTAGGACTTGTCGGGGGGTCTACAGTTTCCCACGTTAAAGGAAATTTAGTTGATTTAGAAACTGATTTAAGAGGGCAGACTCGGAGAACCACTAAATGCCCTACTAGATTATATCAAAACCCTTGTGCTACAGGAGATATGAATAACTGTAAACCAGGAAATATCCAAATTAGAGGAGATCCAAGCCAAACCGCAAGAGAAATTGACACTCAACTGTTACATCTTCCTTCTTGTCAAATGATTAGATTTAAACCAACCCCAATACCACCAGCAATGGACTTTAATCACCAAAACTTTAAACAATCATTATGCGGAAATGTTAATGGAAATAATATGAATAACGCAAACAATATGAATAACGCAAACAATATGAATAACGCAAACAATATGAATAATATTAATAATATGAATAGAAATAATTAAATTACAGTTTACTTTTTTTTAAATTTTTTATAATATAATTTCTAAATATATAGTAAATATATTTAGAAATGGTAAAATTTACTGATATAAATACAAATCAATTAATGAAAATGGAAAAAAATGAAGGTATCGCAAGAAAAAAAACTAGAAAACAAGACAGAATAAGAAAAAATAAGGAAAGAAAACAACAATTAAATAAAGAAGAAATAAACCGAGTTGAAAGATTGGAGAAAATTATTACTTCTAGAGAAGATAATATGAAACAAAAACAAGAAACTAGAAGAAAAATGGAAACTATAGAGAAAAAGGAACAAGAGAAAGAAGAAGAGGCGCTAAAAACTGTTCCTGATACATTACAGGGAGTAGCTGGAGATATTTTAGGAAAAGTTAATAGTATTGCTTCCGGTTTTCTTGGTTTAAATAAAGGAAATAATAAACCAGTAACAAAAGAAAATGTAGGGGAAGAAATAAAAGGAGCTATTGACGATGTTGGTAAGTCTCAAACAGAAAAACCAAGTTTCTTTACACAATTAGGAAGAAATGTAGTAGGTTCATATACTGATACAGCTAAAGATTTAGTTAATTCTGTTACTGGTTCAGGAGATAAAGAAAAAGATAATACTATTTCTTTTAAAAAATGTGATACTGATTTTGTTAATAATTTTGATACTTTATATTTAAGTTGCGATAGACCTAACTTAATAAATGTATATAACTTATGTGTCAACGGTCTAAAGAAACAAGTTAATCACTTTAAAGAAGATACTAGAAATCAAATTTTATTATTAGAACCAATAGAATTTGAAATGGAAAAAAAACCAACAAAATTAAAAGAACCTTTACAAACAGGAGGGAGAAAAACATTAAAAAAATATAGGAAAAAAATGAGAAAGACAAATAAAAAGACAAATAAAAAGACAAATAAAAAGATAAAGATAAATAAAAAACATAAAAAAGTAAATTATATAAAAGAATAAAATATTAAATTGAAAATAAATATTAAATTGAAAATAAATATTAAATTGAAAATAAATATTAAATTGAAAATAAATATTAAACTAGATAATTTATAATTAAATTTAGAATTAATTTCAAAAAATAAAATATAATCTATTATTATATAATGAGTTTTAACAGATTAAATTACGATACTTGTGCTTATAGACAAAACCTATATCAATCAGTAGGACCTGGGGAATATAAACTTACAGAACCACCAAATTTAAACGAACCGTGTTTCGCGGAATCTCCGCAAATTCGTCTCCAACGACAGGGCGTTAGTGTCGATACTACTAAACCACTTATTGATATTGACTCGGAACTTATGAATATTACTAGAGACGCAAGTAATTGTCCTAGTAAAAAATATATTCCAGACGGAAGTCAATGTGGGAAAGTAAATAAACAAGAGAATTTACAACACGGAAAAGACTGTTTTTTTACTGTCGAAGATACTAGAACTAGTAATCCTGCTTGTAATTTAAGAGGAACTGGATGGAATAGATGGGAATGGTTATGTCTTGACCCCCAAGATAGAGTTTTAATACCATTTGATTACAATATTAGTAATCGACTCGTAGTTAAAGACAACCATCGACCTTGTATTCCTACTCCAGTAGATGTTAACTTATCATTACCACCTGATACGGGAGATATTAGTTGTGGGAAAACCAATAATGTTTGCGGTGTTCCAACAGGTCCACCTAGTGTACATTGGCAATCCGCGCAAAATGCGAAACAATGCTAAATATTTTTTTTTATTTAAATTTTTATTATATCAATATATAATAATAATTTAAAACACCTATCATGGAAGTAAAAGAAAGTGAAAAGATTTATTTGTCTCCGAATATTTATCTTTATAGTAATTCATATTATTACGAAGATGAATTAAATAAAAAAAACATAAAAATTAATAAGAAAAACTGGCATAAATATTTAGAAGAATGTGGTTGGGAAAAATTAGAATTAGGATGGCGTAAAAGACTAAAATCTAAAGAGAATAATTCTTTATATGGAGTTTTAGATTGTGGGGCTGAAGGGGATTGCTTATTTAATTGTATATCAGAAGCATTTAAAAAAATACATATACCAGAAGACGAAACATATAGTCCAATAGAATTACGAAATTTAATTGCTTTGGAAATAAATAAGACGAATTATGATATAATTATAGAGAATTATCGTTTAGAAGTTGATAGTAACGAATTTGACGGATTCTGGGATCCTTATAAAGTTCAAAATATAGAAGATTTACAAAACGAAATTAGGAAAATGGGTAATTCGTTTTGGGGTGACCATATTTTAATTCAATTATTAGAAACAGCACTCAATATTAATATTATTATTTTAAATTCAGAAAATAATTTTTTTGACGAAAAACAACAATATAAAATACAAAGCACCGGAAATCAATTTATAAAAGAACGGCGGACTATTATTTTATCATATTGTATTAATAGTCATTTCCAATTAATAGGTTATTTTAATGGAAATATTATGAAAAAATTATTTAATTTTGAACAAATACCCAAAGAACTTATTAAAGTATATGAAAAAGATTGTCATAAAATTATATGATTGACATTTTTTATATTAAAATGTCGCTGACTACTTTGACATTTTTTATATTAAAATGTCGCTGACTACTTTGACATTTTTTATATTAAAATGTCGCTGACTACTTTGACATTTTTTATATTAAAATGTCGCTGACAACCCCGTCCACTTCAAAGTCCCTTATATATTCTAATTGTTTTAAATTTTTACAAGTATAGCAATATACTTTTTTATTTTTTTTTTTACAATAATCTATTAAGTCTTTATCCAGCATAGTCCAATGAATTATTATATATTCAATATCTTTTAATAATATTAGTAATTCTACATTAGTAAATATATTTTCTGTAATAAAACCTTTTACTAAATATTTTTTATTCCCTAAACCAATACTCTTATTATATCTTATAATATCTTGTAGACATTTCTTATTAAAACTAGCTAAAATAATATTATCATAATCTTCAAATGTTTCATTTAAATATTCTAATAGTGGTTTTATTATTTGGTTATCACCTTTGATATCTAAATAAATTTTTATATCTTTTTTATCAATATTTTTAAAGAAAAAAGGTAATGTTATTATATATGGATTAATTTTATGTATCTCTTTAAATGTTAAGTCTTTTAACCATAATATATTATCTTTATATTTTATATAATCGTCGTGATAAATAACAATATCTTTTGATTTACATAAATGAACGTCCAACTCAATCATATCAAATTTATGTTTTATCGCGTTCTGAAAAGAAAAAAGTGTATTTTCCTTTTTTTTTATTAACGAATAACCTCTATGAGCTATTTTAGTGAACTTATCCATTAATTTATATATATAAATTAAATTAATGCTTATTTAATAAATTAAATTAATGCTTATTTAATAAATTAAATTAATATTTTTTTCCCTTCATTTAATACCTTCAATGCTTTCTTATATAATTGTAATGCCTCTATCCAAGTTCCCTTAGGATTTTTAAGAATATTAGTTTTTATGTATTTGTTAGATAATAAATACATAATTAGCCTTCTCATTTGTTTTTCTCTAGAACGATAATCCATATTGAACATAATATTTTCTTCTTCCAAAACGGAATATTCTAATTTATATTTATCATATTTTCCCTTATCGTGTTTATTACCATTCATAAATTCCTTATCTTTCTTTTTCTTTTTAAAAGGTTTTTTCTTAGGATATCCAATCATTTTTTTAAGAATCAAATCCTTATTAGTATCATAAATATATTCTTCTGATTTTCGGCCAATGTATTCTAGAATTTTAACTGCTTCTGATGTTAAATCTATCTTATCTTTAGCTCCTTCCGTTTGAAACCTAATACAATTATCACATAGACTCCCACAAAACCCTATTTTTTCTTTTCTCTTCTCTCCAAAATAATTACATAATACTATATGTCTACAATCATATTCATTCTCTATAAAATTAACCATATCATATAATTTCTTCGCCTCATTTTCTGCCATACTCATTTTCTTATCTCTGTAAAATGTATGTCCTTTTTCTCTAATTTCAGTTTTCTTTTTATTAGTCATTTGAGTAAATCTAACTTGGTCACTATTATTGTAGTATAAAATACAATCGCAAACTTCACCATCTCTACCACCTCTTCCAATTTCCTGATAATAACCTTCTATCGTTTTTGGGACATTAAAGTGAAATACAGAACGAACATCTGCTTTATCAATACCCATACCGAACGCAATAGTCGCACAAATAATTTGTAATTCATTATTAATCCATTTCTGTTGAATTTCGTTTCTTTTCTTCGCAGATAACCCTGCGTGATAAAAATCTACTTTAATATCTTCTTCCTCTAACATTCCACATAATTTCTCACATTCTGCCCTTGAAAAAGCATACAATAAAGAAGATTGTTCTTTATATTTGGTTTTTAACAAAGTCGCAATTTCTTTTATTGTTTCTTTCTTTTCTGCTATTTTTTCTCCCCTATATCTCATTTCCAATTTAAGATTATCTCTTAAAAAAGTTGAATCATAATATTTGATATTATCCTTGAAACCTAATATATCTTTAATATCCATTACTACCTTTTCAGTAGCAGTAGCAGTTAAAGCAATAATTGGAACTTTCGGATAATGGTCTTTAATAGTTTTGACTTTTAAATATTTTGGACGGAAATCGTGTCCCCAAGTTGAAATACAATGTGCTTCGTCTAATACTATCCTAGCAAGTAAACCATTTTTATATAAATTCTTTATAATAGGCATAGTTTCTTCATTACATAAAAGCATTTCGGGTGTTGTATATAACATTTTTAAACTAGGAGTTGCTTTTTTCAATTCTTCAAAAAGAGCAGTTTTCTTTTGAATACCTAAATCACCATTAAGCAATTCGCAACTTATCCCTTTATTTTTTAATGCTTCTACTTGGTCATAAATAAGAGATTTTAAAGGACATAATACAATAGTAATACCTTCATATAACATTGCGGGTAATTGAAAACATAGTGATTTTCCGGAACCAGTAGGAGAAATTACTACTATATTTTCGTCTTTTAACATAGAATCAACTACTTGTTTTTGAAATGGTCTTAGGTCTTGGAAACCAAAAACCTCTTTTAGAACGTGTTTAAATGACATATTTAAATTTTTATAAAAAAAAAAATAAAATCAATTTTTTATAAAAATGCCTACTCAATATTCAAATTGTAAAGAATGTCACGACTTATCCTGTATGACTAATATATTACCAAATGATACACACGAAAATAATATTATACTATGTAATATTTTACAAACAAAACACTTCTTCCACAAGAAATATGCGAACTTATATTGAAATATAAAAATTCTTACGCAAAATGTTCATTATGTTGAATGTTATTATGTGATAGTTGGCGTTGGATTGAAATAGGTTAAAAGAGATATTATAATATTTTATATAATTAATATGGAAAGGAAAAAATTAAATTGGAAAGAGAAAAAAATTATTATAATAACTATAATTTATCTAATAACAGTTAATTTTATATTTCCAGAAGTGGCATATTATATAACAGGTACTAAGAAAGGAATGGTTAAAGGATACTTTTATGGAGCAATAGTTAGTGTTATATTTTGGACGTATTTTGGTTATATGTTAATAAAACCCAAAGAATTATGGGCTAAACTTACAGGTAAAGAATAATTATTTTTTCTTTTCGTCATTTTTTTTATTATTAGTACTTTTCGGCATATTTCGTGTTGAATCTAAAAATTTTTTTAAAGCGATTTGTCTTTCTTTTCTACTTGCGTTGGGATTTTCATATACAAATTTCCCATATGAATAGGAATGGAATTTATGAAATAATGTTTTTACACTTCGAGTTATAAACATTATATATATATTAAAAATTGATTTTAAATAGTATAGAAATGGAAAATGTGTAAAGAAACAATGAATCAAATAAATGTTTATCTTCCGATAGAAATATGGGAAAAGATAATTTCAATCGCAGATAGAATGATGATTGAAGAAAAAAAACAGAAATTTAGTGACATTCACGAATATTTTGATTACGAAAAAGGAGAACAACTACAACCAATTTCATTTCTAGAATACATTTATAATTATGGATTTATAAGATTATATTGGACACCTGTTATTAATGATTATAGAAAGTTTGACGGTCTTGAAGAAATTGGTTATCAAAGAAAAGGATGGTTTAATTAAACTTCGGTTTCCATTGACATATTTTCTCGAAATGAATATAATTTATTTTTTATTTTTCCTTCTATATTTTCACCTTCTATATTTACACCTTCTATATTTTCACCTTCTCTTATATTTCTCTGTATATTTCTAGAATGATATATTGAAATATTACTTCTCTGGTCTGTAAATTTACAAACCATTAAAACTATAAGAACTAAAAATATTACTCCAATGACAATAATATATATATAATAATGTGTATTTTTATCTTCTAAAATAAAATCACCTGAATAATTACCTGATCCACTGGATAAATCACCAGATAATCCACTGGATAAATCACCAGATAAATCAATATTAGAATGATTATAAATATTTTCGAATGACCCCGAAGAACCAGAAATATCACCAGAATTATTTGCGTTTATTAAACCCAATAGGGAAAAAATTAATGTTAGTGTATAAATCATTTTATAATTAATTTAAATTTAATTAATTGTCTTTATATCATTTTTTTATAGTATTATAATATATATGGCAAAAAAATTATTAACCGCAGCAGCGATTGCGGCAACTGCTAAAAATACAAGGGCTTACCTTGGACAAGAAGCTACACTAGCACAACTTCCAATTAAACCAACTGGACCTGTGGGTATTATGGAGCAATTTGCTTATGATGAAGCAATAAGAAAACAAAAAGAAAAAAACACGGGTGCTTTAAATATATCCAGAAGAATATTAAGGCCTTCCGGAATGAAAAAACCGGCTAAACAATCTAATCTTCATAGTATATCAAGTAATCAAACACCAAAAAGACCTAAGTTAGTATCTCTAAAAAATAGAAATTATAGAAAAAAAAGTAAAAGTCCTCATAAAATAAATCCTAGAAGACAAAAAATATATAATCATACAAAAAAAAATACTAATCATAGACAGAGAGGACAGAGAGGACAGAGAGGACAGAGAGGACAGAGAGGACAGAAAGGACAGCGAGGCCAAAGAAGAAAAGGAGGAAAACAATAGATAAAATAAATATTAATTTTATTTTTTTTTGGTATCCATAAAAAATTTCATTTATTAAAAAATTTCATTTATTTTTTTTTAGTACCCGCATTATTAAATAAAAGTTTCTTTTTAGTTTTTTTTTTCTCTTTTTTCTCTACTTTTTCAAGTATTTTGTTAAAAATAACTAAATCTTTTTTCACTTTATTTTTATATTCATTATTTATTATTTCATATACTTTTTTAATTAATATTTTTGATTCTTCTATTTTTTCATAATAATTTTTATTACTTTTTTTTAAAGAGTAAACTTCCTTTTTAATTTTAGAGAATTTTTTATTACTAATAATCTTAAATAAATTATTTAATAGTGTTGTAATATTAACTTCATAATTATTAATTTCTCCTACTAATTCTAGTTGTGTTTTTATTGAAGATAAAAGATTTAGTGGTAAAATACGTTCTTTATATTCATTACAAATTTTCAATAAATTATTATTATCAATATCAGATAAATTAAAATTTTTCATTATAACATGTGCGGAAGAATTAACGCGTTTATAAGCTTTAATATAATCTTCTTTATTAAGTAATTTCGCGATTTCTCCTACTAAATCTGTTCTAATATGTAAATTATATAATTTATTATATACTGCTATACTGAAAGGAATATATGTTTTTTTATCAAGTTTATAAAAGAAATTAATTACTACTTTATCATTATTTTGATTTATAACTTCTTCTAATAAATCTTCAAAATAGAAAAAATTATTATTATGATCTATTTTAACACCTATTAATAAATCTTCCATATGCCACCTTGTATAATTTTCCTTTTTGGGTATTTCAGGATCTTCTCTAAAAAAAATATTATGTTCTTTTAAAAAATCTTTACTAACATCGTCTAATTTTATATCGTCGAATATTAATTTATCACTATCATATTCGTCTAAATAATCTAATATATCATAGAAAATGTCAACAATATTATCATTTTTAATTTTTAATTGTAAATCAATGTCAGTTACATATTTATTTTCATAATGCATAAATGAACCTAATGAGAAAAATTGACCATGTTTTTTTAATCTATCATTAGATTTATTCATAAAAGTATATATAGCGTCTAAAATTTTTTTTGTTTTATATATCATATAGTATAAATGTATATATAAAAAATATAAAAATTAAAAAAATAAAAAAAATATAAATTAATTATTTGCCTTCCAATTTCCTATATCCCTGAATACCTAAACTATAAGTTTTGACATTTTTAAAACCTATTTTTATTAATTTCCTTTGTAAATCATTATCCGCGTCACAAGTTGGACTATAGCAATAAGAAATGATAGGTATATTTAATAAATTCATTTTACCTTTTTTTACTGATTTATGTATAACAGAAGCGTGTGGGAGCATTTCGCTAATATATTTCTTAACTTCTTTTTCATTTAATTTATCTAAAACTAAATCGTGTGGTAGTGGTATAGACATAGGAATATGGTCTTTAATATAGTATTCTATAGGTAAGGCATTTAAGATAAGGGCACATTTATTTTTAATCATATCTTTTAATTCTCGGTGAGTTATATCGCATACGACTTGTTCGATTTCTAATTTATGTATCCATTTTTTATTACCTTTTTCTGTTAAAATGTAATGAATATGGGGGAGAACTGCTTTACCGCCTTCTTTATAGATTTGCGGACACCTAAATTTTATAGTTGCTTTTCCTTCTTTGTCGGTTTTAGATATGCCGTGATTTTGTAATTTTCCGTATGCGTTTTTTTCCATTTTAACCGTATTATATTCTACTAAACTTTTTTTACTTGAACAATAATATAATACATAACGATTTGCGTTTTCTTTACCTAAATTTAAAACGGTTTCTTGTAATGAATCTTTTGGATAGAAAACTTTTATTTTAGATAAATCGGGGATTACGTCATTGGGGAATATTGTTTTCTGTGAGGCATTAAAATGAGGGTTTCTTTGCTTTTTACTAAATTTTTTATTATTATTATTATTATTATTTTTACAACTGGAACAAGACATTATATAATATTAATTGAGATAATATATTATTAGGATAAATATTATAATAATATTTATTGGGGATAATATAAATGATTATAAAAATATAAAATGATTATTAAAAAATATAAAATGATTAATTAAAAAATTTACTTTCTTCTTTGGGATTTTTTACCATTGACTCTTCTTCTTCTTAAGTTTTTACTATTTTTTTTTCTTTTTGGTATATTTCTTTTACTAGATTTGTTTTTATTTCTTTTGCGTTTTTTACTTTTTACTATCATATCCCTTACTCCTGCTACTGTTGCTGGTGTCTCTTCTGAACATTTTATACATTCAGTATCTGATCCATCCGGATCTAGTAGTTCATCACATTTTGAACATTTTTTGGTAACAGAATTTTCAAAACCATAATTTGATTTTGTTTGTGGCGGCGTCAGCATTATGTGATGGTTTGTGTCTTCTGGCAATGTCGGCAATGTCGGCAATACTTCCCATTTGGGAGGACATTTATTATGTTTTCTTTTTAATTTTCCAATAAAATAAGTTCCATATTTTTTTATTAAATCCCCATATACAGACCCCATCATTTTTGATGGAAAATCAATATCTTTAAATAGCGTAAGATATTTTGTATTTATTTTTTTGGCGTCTTTTAAGTAAACATTCGGGTAATTAAAATCACCAGCGACATATATATTGTCTGAATTAAAGTAGTCACCACTTCTTAAGTATTTTGTCAACCTATTAAATCCCCAATCTAGTTTACCTTCATCAAGTGCTTTTGTTATCACTTCATTTAATGTAATATTTTCTTCACATTTCATTTCTGAATCAAAATCACATTTATAATTTAAAGATATTTCATTACTATCCCATTCTTCTTTTATTTTACTATTTATGCTATCCATAATAAATTTTGCTTCTTCTTTTTTATGTTCAGGTATATTTTTATTTGTTTCAGGGTCTTGTATATCATCATCACCATGTATAGCTATTACAGAAATTCGATTTGAAAACTTAATTATATCGAAACCTAGTCTTTTTTTTTCTTCTCCATCTTTATTATAAATTAATTCTTCAATTTTAATACTTTTAAATTCTAATCCTTTAAAAAAAACAACCCTATATAAATTGTAATCAGTTTTTGATTCTGCTTTATGATCTGGTTCTGGGTTTTTTTTATAATATCCACATTTTACAGCCATGATATCCGTATCTTTTAATTTATATATCTCTTCGTTAAAACCTGGATAATCATCAGTAGTTTCTAATAAATCGACATAATCAAACTCTGGACATACTAAAACTTTTTTTTTTTCATTATCATCTATTGTCCAATTAATATATTTATCTTCAAAAAAAATTTTTATAGTTTGTATTATAAAAGAAGATTTCGCATTATTATATTCTTGTTGTGTTATAAATGAATTTTCTTTTATTGTAGACATTGCTTTTGCTAAAACATTAAAAACCCCTATGTTAATATTTTGCTGTTTATCTATACAACTAACTAATGGATGACTTGGTGTTAACAACCAACTTCGATTTATATCTTTAATGTCCATTTTTTTATAATATACAAAGAAAATAATAATACAAGTATAAATTCTGTATAAATGTATATAAAAAATATAAAAATATAAAATGATTATTAAAAAATATAAAATGATTAATTAAAAAATTTACTTTCTTCTTTGGGATTTTTTACCATTGACTCTTCTTCTTCTTAAGTTTTTACTATTTTTTTTTCTTTTTGGTATATTTCTTTTACTAGATTTGTTTTTATTTCTTTTTAGGGTTCTGTTCTTTTTAGGACGGGATTTGTGTTTGCTTCTTTTGTGTTTTCTACTTCCCCCAGACAGAGCTTGTCCGAATCCAGGAAAAGTTTCTTCTTCTTTTATAAAATATGGGAAAAACATGTCTTCTTCTGTAGATCCCGACTTTTTTCTATCGGAAAGAGTTGGTAATATATCAATTTCATTCCAATCTGGAAGGTATTCGGATTTATTCTCGGGATTAATTAATTTTCCAATAAAATCAGTTCCGTGATTTCTTTTGTCACCTCCTTTATCCATTTGAGCATTAAATAATGTTTTACCTCTTTCTTTTCTAGTAGCACTAGGGTCTTCTTCTAATATTTCATTTGGAAATTTTATAATGTTTTCAAAAATTTTAAGATATTTTGTATCTATTTTTCCCCCATTTTTATAGTAAACATTCGGATAATTAAAATCACCCGCAATATATGTATGTTTCTTAGATAATAATAGTCCTTTTAAGTATTTTTCTAACGAACCTTCTTTACGAAAAGCAGTAATTTTGGAATGCTTCTTCTTATATAGATCAATTGCTTCATCAAATTTAATAAATTTATCACATATTAATTTTCCTGATTCTTCTTTACATTTAGTTATATAGGGATGTTCTTCTGTATCATTTTTATAACTGCTTTCTAAAATTTCTTTCACAATTTCTGCTTCATTATTTTTATGTTGAGGGATTACATCTTCAGGGTTTTGTGAATCCAAATGTACAGCTACTACAGAAAAATCTTCCTGAAAATTAATTATATCTAAACCCCATTTTTCTTTAAATTCACCGTCCTTTTCATATTTTAATTTTTTTATTTCTTTATTTTCGACTGTTAATCCTTGAAAAAAAACAACCCTACAAAAATTGGATTCGGGGTTAAATTTTACTGATTTTTCTGGTGGTTCTTGATCAAATGCATAATATCCACATTTAACAGCAAAAATATCAGAGTTATCTTTTAATGTAAATATATCATGTTCTTTTTCTGTTAATGGAAGCAATAACTTTTCTTTTTCTGTTAATGGAAGCAATAACTTGTGATAATCAAACTCTGGACATATTAAAACTTTATGTTTATTTTTAGAGCTAAAAAATTCTTTTATCTGGGTTTTTAAAAATTCATGTTTAGCAGTTATATATTTTTCTATTGATATATAAAGACCATGATCACAATGGTATTCAAATCCTCCCATAGAACCGGTTTTAAATATTTCATCAATTAACATATCATGAAATTTTTTTTTTTTAAAGTTTTTGGATGGTGTTGCTTTTCTTGTACCAGTTGCATCGTCATAATCGAAGAGTATCTTAGTTGTATTATTTGTTGTAATTTTGGGTGGTTGTTTATAGAGAATATTTAAAATTTCTATAACATGATCATAAATATGTTCTTCTATATTGGCGACTTCTTTTATTTCTTTATTTTCAAATACTGGTAAAATGTGGTCGGTATATATTCGCTCCGCTTCTGGAGTCACATTTCCAGAATTTTTGCCAGGTTCAGACATCATTTGTGCTAAAACATTAAAAACTCCTATTTTAATATCTTTTTTTGTGTCTACACAACTAATTAATGGATGGTCAGACAACCAACTCTTTTGAATATCAATTTTCGCTGCTTTTGCTGCTTCAACTTTTTTTTTTTTTTCTTCTGCTGCTGCTGCATCTACATTATTTTCAACTCCAACTCCAAATCCAAATTCTTCTTCTACGTTTTTTCCTCCTTTTCCTCCGTTGTCTGCTGGTGCTGCTCCTGCTTCTTTTTCTTTAATTGCTGCATCTACTACAGTTCCAAATCCTCCTGCTGTATTTCCTGCTGTATTTCCTGCTATTACTTTGTCTACTGCATTTCTTAAAGTTGCCATTTTTTTATAATATATACAAAGAAAATAATTCTATATAAATTAAATTAAATTCTATATAAATTAAATTAAATTAAATTCTATATAAATATTTATTTAAAAATAAACGACTAATCAAATATAAAATGTTAAAATTATTATTTTTATTGCTATCTTTGACAAATACATATACATACGCAGATACTAAATTAGAAGCAGGAAATGTTTATGAATTAGAAACCCAAGCAGACCAAGTAAATTTAGAATTAGAAATTTTAATAAATGATACTTGGGTTTCACACGATAAGCAGGATTACTTTAAGTGATACTAATTCTAAGAATATTATATTGAATAGAATGTTTAATTTCTATGGCATGACTATTCATCCAATAGAAGATTTATATATTAACGAAACCTTACATATTAGTTGGAATACCAATATTCAAAAAAATTTCACTTTAATTTTAACAGATGGAAAAGAAGAATATCCAATAGTAGAATATATCAATGATTTAGAATATTATATAGATTTGAAAAATTTGGGAAATTTACAAGAAGGAGAATATTATATTGTAATTAAATATTATATTGAAAACTTAGAAAACGATAATGATATTTTAACTTCATGTGTAGGAGGAAGACATAGAAGGTCGGGTGTTGGTGGCAGAAGAAACCGCCGAGGTTGTTGTTTAAGATTAACTGGAACCTTTGAATCCAATAGATTTACTATTTTTAATGAAAATAATGATTTAGTTGAATATGGTGAATCGGTAGTTGAAGGTAGTGGATTTATATTTCCAGATGGAAACAATACAAATAGCAATAAAGAACTATTCGATACTTGTTTTGATAATAAATATTGTATTGCTTTTTTCTCTACTATGTGTGTTTTAATTTTATTAGTTCTAGGGTGCTTAGTATGTGCCGTTTGTTGTCGTCATTAAAAGAAAGGTAAAAATGGTTTCTTAGGTTCAATATATTTAAGTATATTTATTTTATCATTTAGGATATCTTCAAAACTTGAATCGGTTAGATAAACGGGGGCAACTGGTGGTTGTATAAAAAAAATTATATTTAATAATCTCATAACATTTTTATTTTTTACCATTATTACACTTTTTTTTAAATAATGGTAATCTCTCTGGTGTAATTCTCTTATAAAACGAGACATTTTATAACAATATTTAATAGGCGGAAATCCTACTTGTGTGGTATTGAATATAAATGAGAAATCTTTTTTTTGGTCGTATAATTGTAACCATTGGTTTAGAAAGGCGTCAAAATCTTCATTATTTTCTATATTTTCAGAAAAATTTATAATTACTTTTGGGAATAAACTAAAATCATAATTAGCAAACATTTTTAAAAATTATTTTATGTTAATATATTATAAAAAATGGACCAATTAAACATGAATTTGGCTAATTTAAATACAAATAATATAAATACAAATAATATATATAATACAAATAATCTAAATAATACTAATCAAATTATTAATAATCATAAATCACGTATAGGTGATAAGGTTGTTAAATTTACATTTTATATTACTTATGCTTTCTTAATGACTACTGCTACAATTACTTTTATTGAGGCAATAAGAAATAAAGACCCTAAAATTAGACATATTTTAAATTTAGAAACATGTATTTCGGTTGTTGCAGCTTTCTTCTATAGTATGTTTATGAAGAAAATTAATGAAGCAGAAATTAATTATAAGGATATTAATGTAAATAGATATGTAGACTGGGCAATAACTACACCTATTATGTTATTAGTATTATTACTTGCTTTTGGATATAATAATAAAAAGAATGTTGTATTTTCAAGTTTCTTAATAATATTGGTACTTAATTATGGTATGTTAGCTTTTGGATTTATGGGTGAAACTGGTTTAATGGATAAAACAAAGGGGAATATTATAGGATTTATTTTCTTTATTGCGATGTTTTATTTTATTTTCCATAATTACATAAGAGGATTTAATTCATTCGATAATAATATATTATTTCTTGCGTTCTTAGTATTTTGGGCAGGATACGGTATTGCTTATTGGTTAGAAGAGAAAAAGAAGAATGTTACATATAATATTTTAGATTTATTCTCTAAATGCTTTGTAGGTATTTTCTTCTGGGCATACTTTACCAAAGTAATAGTATTAAAATAAAATAAATCATCGTAATAAAGAAAATAAATTAGCATTAAAAAAATTATAATTTAAAAGAATTGAATGATAAAGAAATAAAAATGGATAATTTAAAAACAGGAGATTTAATTTTTTTTACTGGTCATAAAACAGGTTGTTTAAAATATTTTTCGTCTATGATTGAATATGCTACTCATAGCAATTATTCTCACGTTGCCATGGTATTGAAAGACCCTACATATATAAATCCAAACTTAAAAGGATTATATGTTTGGGAATCTGGATTAGAAGGAAAACCAGACCCCCAAGACGGTTCTATTAAATTAGGAGTTCAACTTACGCCCTTACAAGAAATATTGGATAATTTTGCCGAAGCCAAAGCAATATTAAGGACAGTCAAATGCGATGATACGCATTTTACACCAGAACAATTAAAAAGCATTCACGAGGTAGTTTATAAAAAACCGTATGATATAGTTCCTCTAGATTGGATAGGTGCTTTATTTAGGAAGGATAAAAAACCACAAAAAACAGATAGATTTTGGTGTAGTGCATTAGTTGGTTATATATACGTTAAATGTGGCATTATAGATCCAAAAACGGATTGGTCGATTATGAGACCTTCTGATTTATCATTGGATGGGGATAATTTAAAATATATAAATGGTTGCTCTTTATCTAATGATGAAATTAAAATAAATTGATAAATGTATAAATATATATAAATTGATAAATGTATAAATATATATAAATTGATAAATGTATAAATATATAAATTGATAAATAAAATAAAATTGAATATAATAAAATAATTAAAGTGATAAATATAAAATGATTTCATCTGAGATTTTGGAAAAACAGCCAGATACTTTTCTGGAAAATATTAAGAAACCTGAAAACAATGAAGAACTTAACAAGTGGGTCAATGATACTAGTAATTATAACACGTGGCATTCATCGGGACTTACGACACTCCTATATATTGTTGGGGAGTCAAATTCTAAACTAAGTAAAGAATATATATACGGTGGTTTTAGTAAAATCACTGAAGATATGGGAATTGAAATATTCGATATACTAATTCAAGCAAATCCAGATTTAGAATTGAAAAACTATTATGGAGATACATTTAAAGATAAGTTTCTGGAGAATGAAAAAGGTGAAGGTCTAAGAAAGAACAACACTAAGTTCTTGAATCATATCAAGGAAACTATGAAATGGTAGAATTAGAAATAAATAACATAAAACTTTTCTTATTGATTTGCTTACTTTTTATTTTGCTTACTTCGTTATATTAGAAATCTTCAATTTCGTCAAACTTTTTTGCTTACTTCGTTATATTAGAAATCTTCAATTTCGTCAAACTTTTTTCTTTTTGACATAATTTTTTTGATTTAAACTTTTTTTTGTTTACTTCGTTATATTAGAAATCTTCGATTTCGTCAAAGTTTCAAGCCGTCTTTCGCTTCTCTCAAGCCGTCTTTCGCTTCTCTCAAGCCGAAACCGTCTTTCGCTCAAGCCGAAACCGTCTTTCGCTCAAGTCGAAACCGCCTTTCGCTCAAGCCGACATTTCTGCTTTAATTCCTGGATATGGATTATATCCTAATAATTCCATATCTTCAAATTGGAAATCTTCAATATTTTCTGTTCTTTTTTTAATAAGTAATTTAGGATATGGTCTCGGTATTCTAGATAAGTTAATTTTCACTTGTTCCAAATGATTTAAGTATAAGTGTGTATCACCTGTTATAACCTTAAGTGTTCCCGGAGTTAAATCTATTCCTTTAATATTACATAGTAAATGGACTAATATAGCTCCTGTACAGACATTCCAGTTATTAGCTAAGAAGAAGTCTGAACTCCTTAAATAAATTTGAGCATTTAATTCTTTTTTCTCTGTGTTTACATAAAACTGATACCAGCATAAACAGCTAGGTAAAGCGGCCTTATGATTAGTATGAGGGTTCCATAATGTTATAATAATTCTTCTAGATGTAGGGTCATTTTTTATTAAATGAATAACATTCGCAACTTGGTCAAAACCGTCAAAGCCTTTGTTATAATCTTTCGAACATCCTAAATATTCACCACCGAAATGACGGAAATTGAAACCATAAGTTTCTCCCATATCACCTTCTTCATAATGATTTAAACCTCGTTTATCTAAGAATTCCCTATTGGTGTTTCCATCCCAAATATTAATTCCTTTTTGATTTAGAATTTTATTATCAGTTTGTCCTCTTATGTATAACATTAATTCTTCAAAAACCCCTCTTAAAAATAATCTTTTGGTCGTTAGAATAGGAAATGTATCTCTTAGGTCGAATTCCTGTGTCTCACCGAAAATTGAAATTGTTCCAGTCCCAGTTCTATCCTCTCTTTTAATACCTTCTTCGGAAATCTTCTTTAGAAGATTAAGATATTGGTATTCCTCATTATTTTTAAATGGAACGTATGGTAAAGAATGGTAAACTATAAAATCCTGATTTGTATCCATCGAACTAATATTTCTTTTGTATATAAAATAACGGAAATATAAGTCTTTATTGGCAACTAAACATTTTTCCTTTTTAAATTTACTACATTGAATTACAGTATAATTCTGTAATATTGATTTATATTCTTTTTTATCCATTAGAAAAGTATTACATTCGAAATCATCGTAAATTTCAGTTTGATAAATATATTCTAATTTAAAATTATCATTGTTTCCTAGCAATATTTCAGTATAAACTCGTTGACCCCCAATTACAAAGACTTTTGCTATATTTACAGATAAAGAATTAATGAGGTGTATGGCATTATCTATAGAACTACTATAATATGTATTAGAATTTTCTACTAAATCAATATGTTTGGAAGTAAGAACAATATTAATACGATTACGTAAAGGTCTGTATTTTTGAGGAATTGATTCCCAAGTATTTCTACCCATAATAACAACATTTATAGAATCAGGATTCGAAGATTGTGTTTTCTCACTAAAATATTTAAGTTCAGATTTTAAATTCCAAGGAATTTTGTTTTCTTTGCCTATACCTAAGTTTTTATCTGTTGCAACAATTAAAGAAATATTCATTTTATTTAAAAATGTATTAATAATTTAAATCAATTTTTAATTATTTTCTAAATTAATATTATTTCTAGTGTAAAGAATATAATTATAATACGTACATATTTATTATAACTAGATAGAATATTATTATTAGGGAAAGGGTATAATTTGGAGGATTTTCAATTTACCTAATAATAATAAATCTAAAAAATATAATTTTAATATCTAACTAAATATTATAAATATGGTTAAAAAAAACAAACCTAAATCAAAAAAAAAAGATTTTTTGAATAATAATAATAATAATATAGAAAATGATAATCAAATATCTATTGATTTATTATCTCTAACTCCGCAACCTGAAATGGCCAGTTCAACAACTTTGGGAATAAGTAAATTAATAAATAAATTACATAGAGACGCAAATAAATTAGTAAAAATATATAGAGAAAATAGATTATCATTAAAAAAAAATCCAAAAAGCAGTAGAATAATAGCTAATAAAATAAATAAAACAATAGATAATATTAAAGATATTAATGTATATATAAGTAGTGTTAATAAGAAAAAATATTTTAGGGAATTTTCAATTAAAAATGGAAAAGCAATTACTAAAAAAAAATTAAATTAAACTATAAAAAAAGTTTCTTTGTCTAATATAATAATATGAATAATCAACTTAATTGTTATAGTGACAAAAATATTCATTTTAGTGAATTCCAATATGATATTTTAGACGATATTGCGAAAACTAAACCTTCCTTAGATGGAATGTATAATATAGAAAAAACTGATCTTGATAGACCTTTTTTACAAGATTTAGCTAAAATTCCTCCTGAAAACCTTTTAGGACAAAATGTAAATGGAGCAAATTCTCCTATTGCGGAACAAATTAACTCATTAAATAATGAACCTAAAATTAATAAAAATATTATTATTATGACTACCGATAAACCTGAAAATTATGACAGTATTAATATGTCAGAATTAAGCAATGATAATGTTGCTGCTATTGAAGAAAAAATAAAGGAATTAGAAGAAAGTGGTATTTTGAATAATACAATAAATAATATACCAATTGAAAATGTAAATAATACACCAATTGAAAATGTAAATAATACACCAATTGAAAATGTAAATAATACACCAATTGAAAATGTAAATAATATACCAATTGAAAATGTAAATAATATACCAATTGAAAATGTAAATAATACACCAAGTGTTAGTTTACCGGAACCAAAAGTAGAATTAGATAATGTAGAAGTAGAAAGTAATATAAATAAAACATTTAGGGATTTATTTCATACAACAGTAACCAATAAGATAATTTTATTTTTATTTTTGGTAGTTATTGGAATATTATTTTCTGTTTATAAGAAACAAATTATGAAATTATTTGCTTAAAACTGTTTTTCTTTATTATTATTGCTAATTACTATTCTCATTATTTCCTGAAGAAATCACAATTAGAGAACCAGAACGGGTGCTAAAATTGCTTGAAGAATTTGAACTTAAAATTCCAGAAGAATTATTATTGTTTGCTTTTTTAGATTTTCTTTTTCTCACTACTTCTCTCCATTTTTTACCTAATCTTTTCGCAGTAACTGGAGCTACAAAATTATCTCTTATTTTTTTACTTTCAAGTTGACTTTTATTATACTCTTCTAGGGAGGATTTAAAATCATAATTTTCTTTATATTTTTTTTTTTTTTTTCCCGTTATAATATTTATAAAATCCTTATCATAAATAAAAGGTATAAAACCATAATGTAAATAAATAGCATAAGCAGAAGGAATAGAGTCTAAAGTAATATAATTAATTTTATTTTTAGACCATTTTACAATAAAAGTTAATAATGTGTCTATTTTAGTATTAAAAAGAGGTGGTGTTATATGTGTTCCGCGTGGAGAAACAATACCTCCTTGAATTTTTCTATTATAATCTAAACATATTAAATTTATATTTAATCCGTGAATTGTAAATTCAGGTATATCTGGAAAATTTTCTATTAATACTTCTTTACCTAATTCAAATTTATTTATTCCTTCTAAATTTATATTTACCATTTGTTATAAATCCCGGTGTCGATCAAAAACTTGTTTTTGATATTTTTCTTTATTTGTATATGAGGTTTTATTATATTTATTATATTCAAATACTATAAACCTCTACATAAATATTCTTTTTTTTTTTACTATTTATTTCAGTCATTATATAAGCAAAATGAATAGGGAAATTTTCCTTATCTATGATTAATTGTTGATATACAGTATCGTTTAATTCTCCTTTATTTCCTCTTTCACAAATATCTCCTACCGATTTTAATTCTTCAGGTATTGGATTTTTATTTTTAATAAATAACATAAAATTATTTTTATCTATAAATACTTTATTTCTTTTTTTTACTTTATCAATAAATGTTTTTTTTGTAGAAGATTTTAGAGTTGGACTTCTAAAGGGAAGTAATTCGCGGTTACTCATTGTTCTTAGAGTTCTACTACTTCCACCATAAAGGAAATTTTTTTTAGTATATTTCATTTATAATATAAAAGAAAATAATTTTATTTTTATTTAAAAAATAATGGATATATTATAATATGCTTATTGTACTCGATAAAGAATTAACACTTGAACAAGTTTCTAATAATCCAACTAAGGCAACCTGTTTATATTTTACAGCGTCTTGGTGTGGTCCATGTAAAATGATTTTCCCTAAAGTTGAGGAATTGGCTAAAAATGAAAATATTGTATTTGTTAAAGTAGATGTTGACGAATATGAAGATTTAACAGAAGAATGTGGTGTTAAATCAATGCCAACATTTATTTTCTTTAAGGGAGGAAAAGAAACAGATAGAATGACTGGCGCGGATGGAAAGGGACTTGAAATGAAGACTTCTCTGGCTTTACTTTAAACAAACTTTTTTTTTTAAAAAAAAAGTTTTATCAAAAAAAAGTTTTTGATTTTTTATTTTTGTTTATTTTTGGTATTCTTAGACCTAACTTTATTATTCAAAATATTCTATTTCATCAAAGTAATTTTTTGACATAACTTTTTCTAAAAAGTTATAATAAAAATATTTTAATATATTATATGAGAACTAAAAAAAATTTGAGAGGCGGAAGCGGACGTGGAAACCCTCGTCCTGTTAGTAGAGCAGGCCATTCAAGTGAAAATGGAAATGGAAGAGGAAATGGAAGAGGAAGAGGAAGAGGAAGTGGAAGTGGAAGTGGAAGAGGAAGTGGAAGAGGAAGAGGAAGAGGAAGAGGAAGTGGAAGTGGAAGTGGAAGTGGAAGTGGAAGTATAGGGAGTACTTCTGGAAGTGGAGGTAGAAGTGGAGGTAGAGCGAGTGCTTCTGGAATAGGAAATGGAGGTATTGCGAAAAGGTTGAGGGCCAGACTTGCACAGAGAACTGGAAAGAAAATATCAAAACTTGCTCCAATAAAACATATTGTACCTTCTAAAAGGATTATAAAAGATAGATTAAAAATTATGCCAGTTGATATAAAAAAAGAAATATTCGAAAAAATAAAACCATTAGAAGTGAAGTATAAATTATATAAAGATTTTGCTTCATTTGAATCAGACATAACCTTGCCACCATATATAAAATCGATATTAACTCCGGAATTAATTGAAAGATTAAATAAATATGAATTTATACAAATATTAGAAGAGAAAGTTGAAAATAATAACGGAGAAGAAGAAGTAATAATGTTTAAATTTTTTTATAAATCATCCGGAAATAGTAGAGGCAATGGTTTAAAAGGTACTTGGTTACCAACAGATATAATACCTTTAAGAGATGATGGTACAATAAGTAAAGCAGAGGATTCTTGTCTTCACCAACTACGTGTTTCTAATAAATTTACGGACGAAGGTAAAGGTAAATATATATATATAACAGAAGAAAGTATTTTAGAAAATTATAGGTATATGAATTCTACTTATGCTCGTATAAGTAAATATTTTGAAGAATTGGATAAGAAAAAAAAACTTTAAGACCTCGAGGGAACAGAATTTTATAAAAAAAATTGAAATTTATGTCATTCATAACATTTAAATATATGTTTAGAACAAAAACAGAAACAAATTATACAATAAAAAATGAAGAGCATATTTATACAAAAATATCAATTATGAAAATGAGCAGAGGAGAAAAATATACACTCGCCATTCAAAAAAGGTTTAACCCTACTAATAATATTATTATAGAAAGAATTTTCAAGGAAAGGACTATCGTAGGGATAACAAAAACTATATTAGGTAAAAGTATAAATAAAGAATCTTGGTTAATTAAAAAATTAGAAGGTAATCGCGAATTAGGAATTGCCTATGTAGATTATAAAAAATTTGAAGAACCATTTTATGATACACCTTCATTTTCTATAAATAATATAGAAGAATTTTCACAAAATGAATTAAAAAAAATATTCAATATAGGTAATGAAAATGACTTCTTTAATTTAACAGGGGGAGAACCTCAATTATCTCAAGAAGGAGATACAGGGGACTATTTAGATATTTATTTTTCAAATAGTTTTTTTAATGAAACATATGATACAACAGAACATAATAATATTTTATTATAAATGATTAATGAAAAAGAAGAATTAATATTTTGGAATAAAAAATATTTTCTAAACACTATATGTTTAATTTTAAAAATTAAAATATTTTTATTTATATGAACAAAAATGATAAAGATATAAATGATAAAGATATAAATGATAAAGATATAAATGATAAAGATATAAATGATAAAGATATAAATGATAATATAATATTTGGACACGCTGCGACAGTAAATCTATTTGAGGAAGCAAACCAAAGATAATTAAATAATCAAATACATTTAAGATATAATAAGAGAAATGGTAAAAAAGTATGGACTTTTATAGAAGGTTTAGATAAAGAAACTGCTAAAAAATTATGTAAAAAATGGGGGTGTTCTGCGTCTGTTAAAAACAAAGGATAAATAATCGCAACTTTATCTGGTGATCATAGAGGGAAAGTTTTTAATGATTTACTTGAAGAGAATATAGCGGAAGAAAGTGATATAAAAATCCACGGACCCAATCCAACTGACGCTTAATTAAAATTTTATATATTTTATAATGATATAAAGATATTTTTATATTATTATAAAATGATAACTAAAGGCAATTTGATTTTCCAAATAGGAACATTATTTACTATAAATTCAACACTTTTATGCTCTTTATATTTACACAATAAATATTCAATAAATAATAATGATAAGTATGATAAATATGAATTATCAGATATAATTATTTAAAAATTGATTATTAAAGATAAATAAATGATTAGTATAAAAAAAAGTTTAAGTATAATATCAATTATAACTATATCCTATATTGTATATAATTTATATAATAGACCTGAAAAGGAATATCCTAAAGAAATTGTATTTTAAATTAATAATTTATCTATAATTATTTTTTTCTTTGTATATTATAAATGAAATATACAAAGAAAAAAATAATTAGAAATAAAAAATATTATTCTAGAAAAAAATTAAAAGGTGGTTCTGGAACCTTTAGTCAAAAATCACAAAGTGAAAGAAATGAAAGAAGTAAAATAACACATCTTATTTCTAATTCAAATAAAATATTATCTGATTTAGCTATAGATATAAAATTTAAATATAATAAAGAAAACTTAGAAAAAATAAAAAAAACTTATTCTCCTTTAAATAAAATAGATTTTAATATAAAATTAAAAGAAATTTTATATTTTGTAGAATTAGATAAAATATTAATAATAGATTGCGAAAATGTTTTAGGAAGTGGAGAACAAGGAATTTATTGGGATAATAAATATATAACAAGATTAGTTGAGACAATAAAAGAAATAGACAAAGATATTTTTATATTATTCGTTGCTCACGATAAATTGGGACGTATTAATAATTATGTAATAAAATATAAAGAAACATATAATATTGGATTTATAAGATCCGGCTTGTGGGATGGTGGATATGACGATATTTTAATATTTTTAATATCAACTTTAATAGAAATGTGTTCTACTGTCAAAGGAAAAGAATCAATTGAATTATTAAAGTCAGTTATAGAAACAAAACCAACACAAGGTTCTCCAGCAGCAGAAATGGGAAAGGGGATCGCGAAAAAAGGGGAAGGGAAAGGGAAAACAAGAAATGAAGGAGGAGGAGAAGGAGAAGGAGAAGGAGAAGGAGAAGGAGCAGCATGGGCCGGTTCAGCAGCAGAAATGGGAAAGGGGGGCACTAAAAAAGGGAAAGGGAAAGGGAAAGGGAAAAGGAAAACAAGAAAGGTAGGAGAAGGAGGAGAAGGAGAAGGAGAAGGAGGAGAAGGAGGAGGAGCAGAATGGATGGGTTCAGCAGCAGAAAGAGCAAGAGTAGAAAAAGAGTTATTAGCAAAGTTGTGTTCACCGGCAGCAGCAGCAGAAAGAGCAGGAGCAGGAGAAACAGCAGAGTTATTAGCAAAGTTGTGTTCGGTAGCAGCAGAAATGGGAAAGGGAATCGTGAAAAAAGGGAAAACAAGAAAGGAAGGAGTAGGAGCAGGAGCAGGAGCAGGAGCAGGAGCCGGAGCCGGAGCAGGCGCAGGAGCAGGAGCCGGAGCAGGAGCAGGAGCAGGAGCAGGAGCAGGAGCAGGAGCAGGAGCAGGAGAAACAGTCGCAGCAGAAGGAGCTGGAGAAGCAGCCGCGTTATTAGCAAAGGTGTGTTCGCCAGCAGCAGAAAGAGCAAGATCTGGAGCTGGAGCTGGAGCTGGAGCTGGAGCCGGAGAAGCAGCCGCGTTATTAGCAACGATGTGTTCGCCAGCAGCAGAAGGAGCTGGAGAAAAAGCCGCGTTATTAGCAAAGGTGTGTTCTCCAGCAGCAGAAAGAGCAAGATCTGGAGAAGGAGCTGGAGAAACAGCCGCGTTATTAGCAACGGTGTGTTCGCCAGCAGCAGAAGAAATTAATGAAACTTATTTTTTTAATAGTATAACTTGTAATGGTGATATAACTTCTGAAAAAATATTAGAAGACGATAACGACAGTATAAAAGATATTTTATTAGATAAATTACAAAAATATATTTATTGTCATTTAAGGAAAAATAATAATAAATTAAATTTAATTTTATCTTTTGATAATTATAGGTGGATAGATTGGGAAAAAATGAACAGAGGTGAAAAAAAAATTATAAAAGAAGATTTATATAATCCGGAATTATTGGGTGAAGCAGACGAAAATTTTATTGTATTTAATACTACGAAACTAATAAATATAAAAAGATTTGAATTTCAAGAATTAAAAGAATCAATTACAAAGTTGAAGCTCAATTACAAAGCTGAACAACAAAAACAAAAAAAAAAAAAAAAAAAAAAAAAAAAAGAAAAAAAAAAAAAAAAAAAAAAAAAAAAAATAAAAAAAAAAATATTGGAACTAAACAACCAAAAAACACAATTAGAACAATATATTAATGAATTAGAGATATGTATTAAACCTATGAAAACCCTAATAAGAGAGTCAAAGAAGAAATTAAAAAGAATCCAATACTTAAAAACTTTGAGAGCAGAAGAATAATATTAATATAATTAGTTTAAAAAAAATTTATATTAAAAATTGATTTATATTTATTCAAATAATTATAAATGAATTTAAAATGACTAAGTTAGAAACAATTATTCATATGAAAAATCATTCACCTATTTGTATTGGTATTTTACCAACGGGAGAATACATATATTCAACAGCAGAAGTCATTAAAAGTATTAATCCTTTAGGGTTAGTTGCGACAATGACTTCTGGTATTTTAGATGTTCTAACTGTATATAGAAAAGACGGAACATATGGAACATTAAAATTGGAGGATAGTGTATCACAATTTAGTATTAATCCAGACGGAAGTATTTACTATGATATATTAAATAGGAGGAATGCCTTTCAAATAAAAAGGTATAATCATAAAAAATCGGAATATATTGCTGGGGCAAACGAAGATTTATTTGATGATTACGGGGACTTAATATTTGACGATTTAAATGACGGTCAAGGCGAAGAAGTTCACTTTATGGGTTTTGAATCATTAATTACAAGACCAGACGGTGTTTGTATGACTGTTGAGAAAGAGTTAGGTATTATTAGAGAGAATTATATAGATGGTAGAGTTGGGAGAATAAGGGATATAGATAATTCAATTAAACCTTATAAAATAGCAATACATCCAAGTGGTAAGTATTTCGTAGTAGATAATTACTATAGTGTCATTAGACAGTTTAATCCTGATGGAAAACAAGAAAGAATTATAGGAGAACCTGAAAGATATTATTACAGTAAATATGATAAACATAAAAATTTCGACGGTCCTATTGATAATTGTTTTTTGGAACAACCTAGAACTATTGCTTCTGACATTGAAGGTAATATAATATTTAGCGATTGTCGAGGGATAAGAATGATAGACAAGGATTTTACAGAAGTTAAAACTTTATTTACAGAAAATAAATGTGTTAGTTGTCTTACAATTGATACAGATGGAAATGTAATTTTCGGGGATTATGACGGTATTTATAAATTGAAAGTTGAAGGTTTGAAATCAGGATATCATTCGTGGACACATTCTAACAACTATAAATCAATAAACAACTATAAATCAATATGGGATAATGTATCTTTTAAAATAGAATATATTTCACCGGAAACTATAAAAACATTACAAAGAATATTACTAACAATGTATAAAATTGAAGTTAATGATATGTATATTCCTATAGAACTTATACATTATATTTTAAAGAAAACAGAATATGGACCAATTATGAAAACATTGAAAATTAAATAGTATTTAAAATTTAGTAAATTATTTTTAATATTATAAATAATTATTAATGTCTCATAATTGGAATAATTTTTCTTTGAATGAAGAAAATAATAAAATAAAAGATTTTTCTCTTTCCGTAAATAAAGAAAATTTAAAAAATGAAAATGTAAAAAAAGAAAAATTAAATACTAAGATAAATAATACAAGATATGCTTATTATATATCAATAGAAGAAGAAGAAGAAATATTTAATGGAGAATATTAGTATATAATTTCAATTATAACTTTTATTTATTATCTATAACTTTTTATATTATTTTTATTATTTTTATTATTTTTCATCCTTATTGTGTTGTATGTCCTGATTGTGTAGTATGTGTTGGTTTTATATGATCGGGGTATAGTGTCTTAAATTCTTGATAAGTAAGAAATTTTTCACTTGATTTTGGTAAAAACTTCCTTCCATATCCTTGTAAGTTTCTATCTCTTATTCCTATATTATTTATATATTTTTGTTGAAATCTATTTTGTGCTTCATTATTTCTCATTCTTGGAGCGGGAACAAAGTTATAATTATTCATTGACCGAACTTTTCTTTTATTTTTATGTGTTAATTTAGGATTTCTTGTATGATTAAAACTTCTTACTTTTTTTTGTTTTTGATTTTTTTTAGTCTTAATTTTTTTATTAATAATACTTCCTAAATCTTTTAATCTTATACGTGAAACATTTTCAATTCCAAAATCACTATCTCTATCCATACCTGCTTTACACATAGGGCAGAATGCTTTATAACTATACGAATCCATTTCTACAGTTCCTTGTACAAGAAAACCGGTTAAACATTTGGAATGAAAGAAATGACCACATTTGAGTAAAACTAAATTTTCACCTTCCATATCAATTCTTTCGAAGCAAATAATACATTGTTCCTCATCTTCATTTAATTCTGTTCCCATTTCCCTAAGTTTTTCTACAAATTGGGAATATGGTGTAAATTCCATATTAACTAAATCAAATAAAGGTTTTATTAATACTCCTTCAGCTAAACATAATTCTGATAATTCTCTTGGAGTTATACTACAACCATATGCTTGGTCTTTATTATCTCCATTTTCTAAAATGAGTGAAACAGCGTCAAAACAACCATAAGCCATTGCTATATGTAATGGTCTAAAGTATAAGGGTATTTTTATAGAATTATCACTGTTTTCTAAATAAATACTTTTAGGGTACATAGAAGAAATTGAACTTCCTTTACTAAGTAATTTTCTCATAGTATCCGTATCATTATTACGGACTGCGAAATACATAGCGTCTAAATATGAATTATTACTTAATATAGTAACATTAACTTCTTTTTTATCTAATATTAAATCAATATAGACTTGTTTTCTATCTAAAATTGCTTTTTGTAAAACGGTATTTTGTGTAAAACCTGTATATCCTATTAAAAATTCATTATTTTCAAAAATGCCTAATTCATTATAAGATAAAAAATCATAATCACTAAGTAATTTAGCAAGTGAAAAATTATCATTCAAATAACATAAATGTAATCCCATATATATATGTTTGCCTTCTTTATAACTATGAGATCTGTCTTTATAATTTGATTTAGTATATGAAATAATTTCTGGCAAATTTTTTGGTTTAAGTCCATTTTTGAATAAAAGTTTAAATAATTCTACACTAAATTCTTGATTATGTGTTATTATACCATCCATAATTATTTCCATTCCTTCTTTTGTGTATCTTAATCCATGTGTATAAAGTAAGAAAAAATAAAGACAATTATTATCTAAAGGTGGAAAATCTGTTTCGGTGCCATTATTTCTAGACCATATATCTATATTAAATTTAATATCCAATATATCTTTAGGATTACTATATTTAAATAATAATTTTATTTTTCCCATAACACTTTTTTCATATAATTCTTTATCATCTTCATAAGCAACTTCATTATATAAATTATCAATACAAGTTAAAAAACAAGTTTTAGTTCTATGATAAATATAATACATATCTCCTGGTTGTTCTTTGTCATTTAATTTATTTAATGTTATATCGCGAGAAATATCCATTTTTAAAGCATCACCTGGTTTAGTAGGTTTTTTAGGGAATAATTTAGGATTATGTGGAGGAATAATAAGCTTCATTTTTTCCATTAATGGTTTTAACATTTTAGAAATTCTAATATCATAACACCTACAAACATAATATAATACACTACTACCATATATGTCAGTAATAAAATAATTAACCCTATTATTTGGTAACTTTAAAATATATTTTAATATTTCTATTCTTTGATCAATATTACCATAATTTGCAAAACCTATAATTAATGATATTAAAGGTGTTAATAATAATTCTGGTGATTGATAATTTAAATCAAAACCTCTTTCAAGTAGTAATTGAGTAGAATTATAATGACCAATAGTACAAGATATAGATAAGGCCGTATCTCCATCTTCTGATAAATCTGTTTCAGATAATGTTTGAGCGTATTCCATTATCTGTAGTTCATTATGTGGTTTATATTCATCTAATAAGTCATAAAATATATCTATTGGTGATTGACTGGAATTATTAGATTCTGTGTTAGTTTCTGTATTATTTTCTGTATTATTTTCTGTATTTATGTTTTCATTATTAGACATTTATTATATACATATAAACTTTTTTAAAGAAATATATTATATAAATTAAATAAATGAAATAAATGAAATATTATAATTTCAGAGAACTTAATATAATAGGTGTAGAAATATGTATATCTTCTAAATTAATTTTATTTTTATTAGAATATTTCTCTAAAATAGGTTCTTTAATTATATCATAAGCAAAACCATTCGCAATACTAAATATTTTAGCAAAAGGTAACGCTTCATATAATAATCGTATTTTACCTCTAGGTTTATGTTTATTACCAGGATACATAAAAACTCCACCTTGTATAAGTGTCCTATGACAATCTGCTACCATACTCCCTATATATCTGTGATTATATTTTTGTTCTTTAAATTTGAGAATAAGTTGTTTAGTATCTAAGTCAAAATTGTTAAAATGGCATTCATTGACCGAATATATTTTCCTATTAATTTTTTTATCATTTCCTTTAAAATCAAGTCTTTCTAAAAATTTGAATTCATTATCTTTATTTAGTTGGAACATATTAACATTACGTAAGTCCGTCATTACTAAAATAGTCGCCGGTCCATATAAACAATATCCTGCACATACAATATCCGTTAAACTGTTATCTTCTATGTCATATTTGTAAAGAGCGAAGATAGTTCCTGTTGTAATATTAGAGTCAATATTGCTGGAACCGTCTAGGGGATCAAAAGCAATAATATATTTATCCTCGCAAAAATATTCTAAAGTTTCTAAGTTTTCTAATGTTTTTTCGTTAGTAAAGACAACTTCTTCGTGTTCTTCTGATATATAACCAATAATATTATATGATTTTTGGATTTGGTTAACAATTATATTATGACTAAGTAAATCAAGTTTTTTAACTAAATCACCGGATTTATTTTTAAGATTTGGATTTTCTGTTCCTAAATTAATTTGGTTACCGAATTTGAGTAAATCGGCGATTTCTATAAAGGCATTTTTAAGAAGTATAGTAATATGTTGCATATGTATAAATTCTAATTATATTAAAATTTAAATCAATAAAAAAAAATATTTTAATATATTATAATGCGTTTAACAAAGAAATTACATTATGGAGGAGCAGGAGGCGAGGCTGCCGCTGCTTATGGTGGAACTGATGAATGGAATAATCACTATGAAATGGTTAATGAACACCCAAGAACTGATGAATTACGAGATTTATATCTAGAAATGGTTGATAAATTTGTAAGTTACCTTGGAGAACAAATAACTTATCTCAAAGATTCAAGGTTTGGGAAAACAACAATAACTAAAAATAAATTAGAAATAAAGACAGAAATAAAAGGTAAAGAATATGAAGATTCATATTACCAAAGATTAAGAAATTATAATCCTGAAGAATATAAGATAAATTTAACTATAATTTTAAACAATATTAAAAAGCTAAACAAAAAAAAAAAACCTACTATTCTAAGTAAAATGACTAATTTATATTTAACAGCGAAACACCAAAAACAAACAAGAAAAGAAGAACATAACAGACCTGAAACAAATATACTGGTAAAAAAATATTTAGATTCAATTTTTTCTTATATACTACATAATAAAATGCTAGCTTATTGTAAGATAAATCCTGCTATAAGTAAAGAAGCTTTTAAAAATATGTTAGTACTATATTTTAAGGAAGTTTTATCTGCAACCAAATGCCCACAAGAAGTAATTGATGAAATATTAAAACCAACTCCAAAAGTAAAAGGTACAAAAAAAAATAATAAAAGAAAAAAGAGAAAAAAGAAAAGAAGTATTAAAAAAAAATTAAAATAAAATAAAATTTAAAGTAAGAAATTATGGTGGGTATAGTATTCAAGTATCTGAGTGGTGTGTATTAGGGGATTGTTTACAACCTGAATGTCATAATTGTTATCCAGTGAAAGATTGTGAAAAACATGAAGTATGTAAGAAATAGAGTGAATATGAAATTTAAAATATAGTTAACATAAAGATGATAAAATATAGATTAGAGTTCCTCAAATAAAATTATGGAAAAATAATACTAAAGTACTTTTTAATTAAAAAGAATTTTATAATATATAAATAATAAATTTTATTTGTAGTTAAAACATTTATTTTTTTTTAAATAATCAACGAAATTTATTTCATTATTAAATTTTGGAAAATTCTTACAATAAATTCCGTTTGGGGGATACATTCGTTCATCTTTATCATTATTTAATATACTATATTCAAAATCAATTAAATATAATTTACCATCTTGTAAAGTCATATTATGGTAATTTATATCATTATGAACAATATTATTTTGTTTTAATGTATTTTCAATATAAATTATTTGTTCTTTAAAATTAAAATTATTTAATTTAGAGATATCTATTTTATTTAATGTATCACCTACATTTGTAATTTGTAAAACTAACGAGTTATCATTATTATATAATATTTTTGGTGTAAAATTATATTTTTCTAATTTTAATAAAATATACTTATCTTTTTTATATATATTTTTATTTTTATATATATAATATATTTTATTATTATATTTATATACATTCTTATTTTTTCCACCCCTAGTTAAATTTTTTATAAAAAAACCAACACCCTTATCCAACGGTTTTTTTATTTTATAATTATTATTATTTATAAAATCTAATAATATTATAATATCTATATTTTTATTTTTATATCCTAATTTTTCACTCATATTATTAAGTTCTTTTATTCTTTCTTCATTTTGTTTTCCTTTTTTATGAATATACATATGATATAATCCTAACATAAAATGGTTTTTTAAATCTGGAATTTGAATATTATTTTTATTTAAGTAAAGTTTATTATTTTTAATATATTCCAACCACTCTTTCGGATAATAATTACTATCAAAATCTCTTAAATCTAATAGTATTTTTTTTTGATTAACATTAATATTTATTTTATTATTAATATTCAATGACCTCAAAATAAAGGAAGTTGCGGGTATTGAATCGATAACTAAATCAATATCTGCTTCTTTTCCAAAAAGATTATATGTTACTCTATCATATAACCAAAATATATTACTATTATTTAATTCATATTTAACTTCTTCATAATTATTAAAATCTCCCAAAAACTTAAAATATTCTTTGAAAAAATCATTTGCTTCCTTTTTATTGAAAGAACCGTGTGCTATTTTATAATTTTTATAATCCCCTTTTGCTGTTTTTTTAATTTATACATAATATCATTAACTTTTTCACCATTTGGATTATCATGAATTTTATATATTTTTGGCACTTCAATAATAAATATGTCTATATCGTGATTATAATGTTTTCCTCCACTTCTAACATTTTTAAATAAAGATATTATATTATTTTTATTTATTTTTATTTCCTTAATTATTCTAATTTTTGGGTCATTTAATTCTTTTATTTTTTGTTTAACTCTTTTTTTATGAATTTGATTATTATTATTCCAAAATGTCAAAAAATGTATTTCTGAATCATAAATATTTTTGCTTATAAAGTTTCTATTTTTTTTATTTGTTTAACAGAGTAACTATCCTTTTTTGTTTGTTCTAATAATACATAAAGTATTACTATTAAGAATAATAAAATAATATACATTTTTAATATATATTAATAAATTATAATATTGATAATATAAATTTTAATAGAAAAAGTATTACAAAAATAATATAATTGACATAAAAAATTTTTAATTTAAAGATTGAAACAAATGTTTATTTTCATAAAAAATTAAAGTTAATATTGTTTCTTCATCGTGGGCATAATTCGAATGTTTTAAATCAATTAATTTTTTTTGATAAAGTTCTATAATCTTTACCCATATATCTTTATTAGCAAATAAATATGAGGCATTTACCTCAATTATTTTCCCATAATATTTCATATTATTTTTAAAATAACATAATTTATTTTTATAAATTTTTTTATATAAATTTATATTTCTAGATTTATTAAATCTGGATAAACTCACATCACACCAGGCAAAATTCTTAGTTTTAAAAGGATTATATTTCATTATATCTTCTACTAAAAATATTTTACTTGTCCAAATTGTAAATAATTTTTTAAAAACTTCTTCGCCACCTTTTAAGTACTCTCTTTTATAATGAACTAGTCCTTTTTCATTTTTTACATTATAACTTTGTAATTTCTTATTATTTTGATTTTTACAGGAATTTAAATAGGCATTTGATAATTTATAAGTATATAAATCTTTAATGTCTTTTTTTATAAATATAATATTTTTAAACTTACTTGGAATATAATCAAATATTTTTTTATTATTATAATAAAAAATAATATTTTCACCTTCTAATAAATTAAGTGTTTTAATTATATATTTTTTGTAATGTTCTAAATTATGTTTTTTATTATTTTTAACAAAAAATAAACCTGTTACAAAAGTAATATTATTCTTATTATTAAATTTTTCTATTTGATTTTTGATTTTTGTTTTTTTAGTGATTAAATAAAAAAAAATAAGTAAAAGTAATAATAAATAATATTTTAATCTTAACATTATTAATTTTTATATATATTATATATCTATTAATTTATAACCAAAATTTTCAAAATTTTCTAAGAAATTAATTATATATATTTATAATATGATATATATATTTATATTTTTAATTTTAATTCTCGTATAAAAAATACAGATCATATATTTATTCATATACCTAAAAATGCTGGAACAAGTTTTTCAAAAAAATATGTTGGTAATGAAGTAGGTCATAAAGCAGCACATAAGTATGATATTAAAGATTTAAAAAAATCTATTACTATAATAAGAAATCCATATGATAGATTAAAATCTTGTTATAAATATTTTAAAATGGATAATAATTATTGGACTAAAAAATATGGAAATCCAAAATATCATAATTATTGTAAAAAAAATTCTTTTAAAAAATTTGTTAGTGATTTACATAATAATAAATTAAGTATGGATATACATTTATATCCGCAAGTTCGTTTTTTAAAGAAAGAAGGAAAAATATATACTAAGTTAATAAGACTTGAACATATAAATGAAGATTTTAAAAAGATATTAATTTACCATTAATAAATAAATCTAAAAATATTAATATAAAACTTGACAAAGATACTAAAAATAAAATTTATGAAATATATAAAGAAGATTTTGAATTATTAGGTTATAATAAATAATTTATTATAATATTTATAACTATTTAATCATTTTATAACCGAAATTCTTAAAATCGTCTTCATATATTTCATTAATAATTTTAATTGAATATTTATTTAAATCTTTTACTGTATCACCTCCACTTGATTTATTATCAAATGGTAATTTCATTGGCGGATAGTTATATTTTTTTAATAAATTATTAAAATCATATTCTAAATTTTCAAATATTAAAATTTCATCACATTTTGGATTACCAAATATAAATTCACTTTGTGGTATAAAGTGACAACCATAATAAAATTTATCTTCTGAGAATTTATATTTAACATATTTAACAAAATCGTTAATATTATAGTCAACTAAATTTTTACTACTCATGTTTTTATAATATTTATATTCGCTTACCATCCTATCATATGGATTTCTCACTATAGCAAAATTAGTATATCTTTTATATGGATTTTTATTCTCTGGTAAATATTTTGGTGGTAAATGCCATATCGATTTATTTTGAACTAAATTTTGAATTTCTTCTTCATCCATATTAAAATTATATTCTTTGCCCCATAAATAATTATTTTTACTACCAACATTTTCGATTGAAGTGCCAGCATTTTTAGGTATGTGAATAAAAAATAACTTATCAAAATCTACTTCTTCATATTTTGACAAACTTTTTATATATAAAGAATTTTTTTTTTGCTTATTTCTTTTAATTTTATTACTATGTAATGACTCTGGATGATCAAAAGTATATTTATATAATTTTTCATCTATGAATTTTATATTTTTACCAGACATTTCCAACATAGGTAACATTATAGCAATATCAGTAGATGATCGAATAAATTCTCCATTTTTTTTTAAATCATTCATATTTATTTTATTATATAATTTAAACTTAAAAGTTTTTAGATGAGAAAATTTAAATAATTTAATTTTTCTAAAACCTTTATTTGAAATAATATTATTCAATTCATTAGATTTAAATTTTATATATTTATTTTTATCAATCTTTCCATTTGAATATTTTCTAACATAATTTCCAAATGTAATTAATAATTTTTCATCTTGATAATAATTGTTTAATTTTTTCAATACATTTTTATTATATAATTCATCATCTCCATCAACACATACAATAATATCATCTTTATTTGGGTTTAAAATTTCTATTGCTTTATTACGAGAATAACAAGGGCCATAATTTTTTTCTGATTGCAGATATTTCCAATTATATTTTTTTTCATATTCTTCTAATAAATCTTTAATTTCATTTTTTTCTTTCGTAGAAGCATCATCTATTATACAAACATCATAATTTTTATAATTTTGAATTTCAATAGATTTTAAACATTTTTTTAATAGACTTATTCCGGGATTGTAAGTCGTTATAATGATTTTAAAATAGTTATTTTTCAAATTTGAAAATTTTTCTATATTTGGTATAAAATTTAATATAAATAATATAAAAATTATACATAATATTAAAATTTTTTTTATTGACATACTTATATTTATATATGAAAAAAAATATATTATATTAGTAATGGTATTAGTAGTATTAATATTTTTATTAGTAGTTTTATTTTTTTTATTGAAAAAAGAAGGAAATATTGAAAAATTTAAAAATTCATTAAATGTATCCTGTTTAATATTAAGTTATAATAGACCTCATAATATAAAAAAATCTATTGAAGATATTTTGAAAATTCAATATATAAAAGAAATAGTAATTTTGAATGGTCATAAAGATTACAAAGTAAATTTTAATAATCCAAAAATAAAATCAATTGATGATTGGGAGGATAATGATAAATATTTTTTACTAAGGAGATATAAAAATGTTAATTACTGTAAATATGATAATATTTTATTACTAGATGATGATTTATATCCAACAAAAGAATTAATGAATAATTTTGTAAATAATTATGTATTAGATAAAGATAATATTTACGGTTCATACAAAAGGTTGTGTAATTCCAAGGGATATTTTACAAAAAGTAAAAAATATAATTATATTTTACCCGGATTATGCTTAACCTCAAAAAAAGTAATTAATAATATATGGGAAAATATTAAGAAAAATAAAAAATTTATGAATTTAGTAATCGAACAAAAGGGTAATTGTGAAGATTTATTATTTAATTATGAATTTAATAAAATATATAAAAAAAATCCTAAATATATAAAGGGGGAATTTATTAGTTTAGATAAAGGAAATGGGTTTTATACAGGAGATACTAAAAAACACTTGGAAATAAGAAATAATTTTTGTAAACAAATTAATAAATCTTAATAGTTAAAAATATAAAAAATATAATAACAAGAATTAATAAAATATTTATTTTTCTTTTTTTTATTTATAGTTACTGAAACTTTCAATTATTTTTTTATTATTTTCTTTTGAAATTTTATTTATTAGATTATTTAAACCGATTATTCGCAATTCATAATTATTCTTAGTATTATTTTTTATATTCTGAGGGTTTAATCTTATTATTTTTGAAAGAACTTGAAATTTAACATTTTCATTTTATCTTTTATATTATAATATTTATTATTATTTGTATTAATAAAATATCCTTTTATTATATCTCCTAAATGATAATTTAACCACTAATCTTCATTTATTAAAAACTTTTCATTTATTTTTATTACTAACAATATTAAAACTAATATACCTAAAATAATAATTATTATATATAATATATTAATATTTTAGTTTTATAATAATAATTAAAACCACACATAACAATAAAATTATTAAATTATTATTTTTTTTAATACCAATATTTTCAATTACTGTAAAATGTTCAATTGTATCATTCTTAATTTTTAATACTAAATCATTTACTCCGTCAATTCTATTTGTAAAATTTCGAGTACCATTATTTTTATGATTTGGGTTTAATCTTACTACTTTAGATAAAATTTTATAATTACTTTTTACTTTAGGTCTATCTTTAATATTATAATATTTCATATTATCATTCCATTTATTCCATTTTCCAGGAACTTGTAATACTCTAAGTAATTCTGCTTTTGGTGAAAAACCATATGGTATTTTATCATTAAATATAATTTTTGATTTTTTATGAAATCCTATTTGCGGTTCTTGTATAGGAAATTTATCGTAATTTATATTTTTTTTAAGTAAATAATTATTTTGTAAATTTAAGTTTGCTAATCTAATTTGTGGGATAATAATGTAATCTTCGTTTTTTATTTTTGAAAATTCAATAAATAAATCTTGAGTAAAATAAGAATTTGAATCAAAAGGAAATATCCAGTCATAATTATTTTTTTTCCCATAATTTATACAATAATTTCTGGCTCCATTATTATTAATTAAGTATAAATTATAATCATATAAATCTTGATTATATGTATCATATATTTTTTTAGTGTTTAGTTTAGTATTAAATTTTATTTTATTAAAATCTTTTATTTTAAAAGGTAAATCTAAATATTCAGCATTATATTTTTCTAATAATCCAACCAATTTTTTTTTATTTTTATTATTATAAATTCTATTTAATAAATACATTTTTTTAGTATTTTTAAATTCAGGTTCATTTTGTAAGGTAAATTTTAGATTATCATAAGTTTGATTTTCTCCGTGTAAACTACTTAAATCATTACCTAAAATCCTAATTAATAGTATTTTATTCAACATATACTATATTAAAATATAATTATATATTAATTATAATGACACCGATAGTTTTTTTCTTAGTTTAATATTATTAATATATTTATTAAAAAAAAATAATATTGAAAGATTTACAAATATAAATAATTATATTACAGTTTTACAGTTTTACAGTATTTAGTATTTCCCCACCACCTTGTTTTACTATATTAGCAATAAGTCTAGAAAAACCTCCACCTGATTTAATAAATTTTTTACTTTTAGACATAAAAATAAAATCATTATCAGGATTATCACTATTATTTTCTTCAAAATTTATATTTTTTTGTTTAAGTATTTTTCTAACATTTTCAAGATATTCATTATTCTTGTTCATATCAATATTTTTTATATGAGAACCGTATACTAATATTACTTTACTATCATTATTGGTTAAAAGTTTTTTTAGTTCCGAAAAATGTAAAATATAACTATATTTAAGTTTTTCCGAACTTATTATATCTCCAATTCTTAAATGAATAACAATGTCATCTTTATTTGGTAATATCATATTTTTACATTTTTTTTCAATTATTTTATTTAAAATTTTAAAATTATTTTTTCTTTCCTCTATGTTTTTTAGTTTTTTTGTTTCTTTAATATATAACCCACCTATACTATTTGGATTTTTTTTTTCTATATTATCTAAATATTTATATTCTTTATTATTAAAACAATAACCCTTAATTATATCTCCTAAACGATAATTTAACCATTCATCTTTATTTATAATGAAATGTTCTCTATTATTTAATAAAAATATAACAAATATAAGTACTGTTATTAATATTAATATCATATATTAGTATTACATAATTTATTAATTGGATAGAAAAAATAAATAATTATATTACAGTTTTATAAACCTCATTTTAATTTATATATTAATTATAATGATATCGGTAGTATTTTTCTTAGTTTAATATTATAAATTACTTGGATATAAAAAATAAATGAGTAAAATTATTCTCTAATATTTGTTTTTTAATTAGGATTGATTTACTTCAATAAAACTATAAATTCATTTACCTTTCATATAATCATATAAATCAACATAAATTTATCATTTATATTTTCATTTAATTTCTTGCTTTTTCTTTTCTTTACTTTAAAACTACTATAATCTAATTCTTTACCAACAAATTTATTTAGTTTATCTTTGTTGTCAAGTATATCATTAAAATTTAATAAAAGCACTGGAAATGGTAAGTTTTTATTGTTCCAATTATCAAATTGGTTTTTAATTCCATAAATATCTGTATTATATTTTTCAGTTAAATCTACAAAAGTTTTTAAATCGTTTAAATCTTCTTTTTTTAAATTATGAATATTACCTAATTTATTTAATTGAATATATGCCCAATTTCTTCTAAAATGAGATAAAACCGATTTTAGAGGATCATTATAAAGAAAAATACATTTTTTTATTTTTATATTTTTTGATTTTAAAATTTCTGGTGTGTGCATATGCTTTAATTTATCTTTATCAACGCAGTTATTTATATTTATTTTATTATTTTTTAAAAAATTCATAAAATATGATTGTCCATTTCCTCCTGCTCCTACAACTAAAATATCTATATTTTTGTTTAAAAAATTTTCTTTATTTTGTTTTTTAATTAATAAAAATAATATCAAAATTAGTACAAAGAAAATTGTCTGTTTCATATATATATTATTTATTGCCAGCCATTTTTATTGATTAAATATGTATCATATGTTTCGCCGTTCGTTTTGAAATTTGATATTTTTTTACTAGCATTATTCATAATAATTTTCTCAATATAAAAAATATTTTAGATAAATGTTATAATATTTTAGAACATACCGATACATTTATTCAAAGAACTTTAAGTAAAGATTTTAATATATTTTTTTGTAATCCACAAGTAATAAAACATAATTATGATACAGTTTCTAGTATTAGAAATAAAAATAGGAAAAACGAGGAAAAAAGAAATAATTATATTACAGTTTTATAAACTTTATATATATTCCTACTTTATATATATTCCTACTTTATATATATTCCTACTTTATATATATTCCTACTTTATATATATTCCTACTTTATATATATTCCTACTTTATATATTCCTAAATTACAATTATTTTATAAAATCTTAATTGATATAAAATATATTTATATATATTAATTGAGTATGCGTGAATTATGCTTTATAATACTAATGATTATTTTATTTGTAATTTTAAAAAAAAATAAAAAAAATAATATTGAAAGATTTTCAAATATAAATAATTTTAATAAAAATTATAAAGATTGGTTTAATAATAATATTGATTTATTTTACATAAATTTAGATATAAGTCATGAAAGAAGAAAAAAAATGGAAAAACAATTATCAAAATTAAATATAAATTATAACAGATATAATGCTTATAATGGAAATTTAATTGATAAAAAGTTTAATAATAAATTAATACAAGATTTTAATACTATTAATTATAACTCTCATATATATAAAAATAAGAAAGGATCATTAGGAAATTATATATCTCAACTAACTTGTTGGTATGATTTTTATTTAAACTCTAATAAAAAATACCTTATGATTATGGAAGATGATATTTTAATAAACAATAATTTTAATACAGAAAATATTAAAAAAATAATTAATAGTGTTAATGGCATAGACTGGACAATGATTAAATTGTTTTGTTTTGATAAAAGGGAGGGGAATGTGCAAAATAAATTTTTAATTAAATCAACTTGTAATACTAAAAATTATAGACATCCTAAAAACACAGGAATGCAGTGTTATATTTTAAATAAAAAAAATATAAAAAAACTAATTCAAGATATGTTACCAATTAAAAATGATACTTTTGATTGGAAAGTAAAATATATAATGTTGAAACATAATATTTTTATAACACATGAAAACTATGTTGAAACTCCGGATCATAATAATTCTTCTGATAGAAAATTAATAGATAAACAAAAAAAAATATAATTTTATTATAAATGATAGTTTTAATAATAATATTATATATTATATTATTTATTTATCATAATATAAATATAAAAAAAGAAACTTTTATAAATAATAATTCAATATATAATATTATTAAAAAACAGAAAATAAATAAAACTAAATATAATAAAAATAAAATTTATAATGAATATAAAAATTGTAAAAATTGTTCTCTTGTCTTATATCAAATAAAAAATAATAATTTAGATATTAAAGATAAAAATAATATTAACCCAAGAATTCATAATAAAAGAATAGACTATATTACTTCATTAATAAAAGAAACTCTAAAAAAATATAAAATCGGTGATATGATTTTTATAGTTAGTTTAAGAGATAATTTACCTAATTTAAAAATATCATACTTAGGACCAGTCTATGAAGAAAATAAAAATAGTTTAGCAATACCAAGTAATTGGTGGGCATATTTTACAAAATCCGACAATAGATTATTTATTCCTTCTCTCTTTGACCAAATTATTAATGAATATAAAAATAAAAATACTAATCAAAAAAAAGATAATAGAATAGTATTTAGAGGAACTAATAATTGCGAACTTAGAAGAAAAGTAAGGAAATTATCAAAACTAACTCCTAAATTAGTAGATGTAGAATTACCAATAGGTAAAAGTGATAAAAATTATATTCCAAATGATAATTTAATATCAAATTATCAATATTATTTTGTTTTAAGAGGTAGAGGAAAATGGACCGGATCTATTAATCAATTTTCTTTAGCGAATGGAACTTTATTTAAAATTGAAGAAAATTCAAAACAACCTATAGAATTATTATTAGAACCAGATATAGATTATGTTTCTATAAATAATAATTTATCTAATTTTAGAGAAAAAGTTAATTTAGTAGCAAATAAAAATTTAATGAACCAAATGAAAAATAATCTAGAAAAAAAATCAAATATTTTCTTTACATCTGATAATATTATGAAATATATGTATTATTGTCTTATTAATTTATATGATTAAATAATTTATATGGCTAGATTTTTCAAATATTTATTATGAAAATATATATTAAATGATAGAATTACTACTATTATTTATTATTATACTATTTATTTATCTATACAAAAAACAAGAAAATTTTATAAATAATAAATGTGATGTTTATTTAATATCTAATAAAAGTGATATTAAAAATCAATATATTAACAAAATTAACAAAATAAAAATTAAATCAAATGATAAAGTAATTCGTTTTAATCATTCTGGAAATCCTGATATTTTTCCACATAAAACTGATATCGCAGTATTTAGGAATAATAAATATAATTATTGGGGAAATGGAAAACCTATTTGGAAAAATTTAAATAATAAAGAAGTATTTTTATTAGGTACAAATAAAAATACTCAAAATGTCAAAGAAGAATTGGAAAGTAAAAATAATAGAGTAGAAATAATTAATTATGATAAAATATATAATAAAACAGAAAGTTCTGGCAAAATTGTAATTAATCATTTACTAAATAAAAATGATATTGATAAAATATATTTAGTAGGATTTGATTTTTATAAAGGTGTAAATAATTGGCATAATTTTAAAAATGAAGAAACATTTGTTAATAATCATAAAAATAAAATAATACAATTATAATTTATAAAAAATCTTCATCATATAATACTTTATCTTCTTCTATATCTTTTTTTACTTTTTTTCCTATAATATATCTCATTTTAGTAGGTGATATACCCGTTCCAGGACCTTTAGTAGTTAGCATATCTCTTGTTACTATTTCCCCTTCTTTAAAATCCCTAGTTGATACTAATGATTTGCTAAGTTTTATAAAACATTTTTCTTCTGATAATAATTTTCTTTTCTCATCACAACCAAGTGCTTCCTCCACTACTCTAATATCTCTTATTAATTTAGTTAATCCGGGTTCTTCTAATGAAGCAGCGTGGTCTCCTCCTTTCATTGTTCTGTCAATAGTGAAGTGTCTTTCAACTACTTTTGCTCCTATTGCGACAGCTGCGGTAGAAATAGCGATTCCTTTTTCGTGTCCGGAATATCCTATAACTGCTTGAGGAAATGTTTTTTGATATTTCTTAATAACATTTAAATGTATATCTGTATTTAATGTTGGATAACTACTGGTACATTGTAAAATCGCAACTTGTTTATTATGAACCGAAATGACTTCATATGCCTCTATAACTTGTTCTAAGTTTGCCATACCCGTAGAAATTATCATTGGTTTCTTCTTTTTAGCAGTATGTTCTAATAAAGGAAAATTAGTTAAATCAGCAGAAGCCACTTTGAAAAATGGAACCCCTAATTCATCCAAGAAATCTACACTTTCTTCATCCCAACCGGAAGCAGTAAAAGGAATTCTAATTAAATCCGCATATTCCTTTAATTCTCTAAATTGACCGAAACTTAATTCTAAGAATTCTTTATGTTCTCCATATGTTGGAGCGAAAGAATTATGTGTTGTATATGGTTTATTTAATCCTTCTTTAGTTAAAATTCTATTTATTGTCCTCTTTTGGAATTTGACTGCGTCAGCACCTGCTCTTTTTGCCAAAGCAATTAATTCTTTGGCTGTTTCAACAGAACCGTTATGATTAATACCTGCTTCTGCTATAATAAATACATTATCCGAATTAGATAATCCTATATCTTTGGGAGTAAACATATAATATTTAACTAATTAAAAAAAATATCTTTTAAACGAAAATAAATTAATTATATTTTAATTATCAAATAAATTATAATCCGTTTCACTTATAATAATTTCTTAATAGGTAAGGTAAAAACCGTATCACTATTAATATCTAACATTATACTTGTATCTTTAACTTGATAACAATACCACCATCCATATGGGATAAATAATATTTGTTCTGTACTTAAATTAATTTCCATATATTTAGTTTCTTTTAGGTTTTCTTTTTCTTTAGTCCAAAATGAATATTTGGATTCTTGTTGTCCAATGTTATTTATAAAATATTCTATTTTTTGTTTAGGATTGAATAAATAGACTGAAATATTTCCCGTTAAAATACATATAAAATGTCTAACTTTATTTTCTCTAATAAGTTTAGAATTTTTTTTAGTTTTAACTAAATTAATTTCATATCTTTTATTAATAGTTAATACATTATTTAATAACTTAGTATTTTCATTTAAAACTTCTTCAGTTAATTTACTTTGATCTATTACATCATTTTTGTCATATATAAACCAATCTTCTACTACACCTAACATTACAACCGGTAATTTATTTCTTACTATCTCTATAATTTCATTTCTATTAGGTTTATACTTTTGTAATATCTCATAACTATTAATGGTTTTTTTAATATTTAAAAAATTTAATATAAAAAAAATTTTAATAAATACTATTACTATAATAAATATTATAGTAATTATTTTATTATCTTTTAGTTTTTCTTCCATACTAATTTAAAATTATAAAATAATTTACTATTTTTACCATAAAAAATTTTATAAGACCCTAAATTTCAAAAAAATGAAACTACTTAAACAAATAATATTAATAATAATTATCTAAAAAATGTCAAACTATAATACCGAAATTCAAGCAGTTAAAAGCGTTAATTTAAAAATGTTAAACGGAAACCATACCGGTCAAGTTAAATGGTTTAATAGGCGTCGTGGATACGGTTTTATTAAAATTCTAAAATCAGAGGAGTCTGATGAGGATTTTATTGGAAAAGATGTATTCGTTCATCAGTCGCATATTACTCCCAAACAGAGTACTTATAGAAGTTTAGAGGAGAATGAGTATGTCGAATTTACTTTATCATTAGATGAAAGAAATACAACCCAGGCTGTTAATGTGACAGGTATTATGAATGGAACTTTATTATGTGATGCTCACGCTGAAAAGCAGAAGTATAATATGAATAAGGAATTCAATAATGCTCAATAATTTTTAATTTCTAATTAATTTTTGTTTTTAATAAATACTAAAATTAATTATTTAAACCATTAATGTTAATGAAATGAAATGGAAACATCTGAAATAGTAACAACGGTTTTAATACCTTTATTTATAGGTCCTTTATTTATATTTTTTAAAACATTATGGGATAGGTATAATGCGAAAAAGGATAATGTTAAAAAGATAGAATATGATGAACAGATAGGGAAAATACGAGAACAACTAAATAATTTTTATTGGCCGGTTTTAATAAAATTAAAGTGTCTTAATCATTTAAATTACAGTGAAGTAAAAACGGAACATATAGAATTAAAAGAAATATTTTTAGAAGATAGTATGTCGGAACCTAGTGATGTAAAACCTATAAATACATCGAATGGTAGACGAAAAAAAAGAAAGAAGGGGAAAATATGTGGAAATAATACTATGATAGAAGGGGATTTTGTAGTATGTCAAAATATAGTTCATAAACCAGACGTATATAAAATGTGTCAAAAATGCCTAAGGAAAAAAAAAAATAAAGTTGAATTTAGTGATTCTGATTCAGAAACTTATAAAAGTAATGAAAATTTAAATTTACTTAATAATGATACAAAAATAGATATAGAAGAAAATTTATCTTGGGATGATAAAGACGTAAATACTAAAATTAGAAGAAGAAAAACTATAAAAGAAAATGATAACGTAGAAAATATAGAATTAAATGAAAATTTAACAATGTTGGTTGATTCTCCACGAAAAGTTAAAATTAATATAGTGGATGATACTACAGGAACTAGTTCAAAGTCTTCTAGTAGTAGCGGAAGTAATATAATAGGTGAAGAAAAGTTGGTAAAAAAAACTATAAAAATAGAAAAATTACTAAAATTTGAATTAGATAATAAGATTATAAATTTATGTTTAGAAATTAAGGTTATAATAGAAGAGAATATTGCTATTATAAAACCAGATAAAAAAATAGGTAAAGAGTTAGTTAAATTTATTAGATTTGTAGAAACTATTTGTATTATTGATAATTATAATACTAAAAAAAAAGAAATGAAAAACAAAAAAAAATATATAAATTACAACTATAGAGATTTAGGTGTAATTGATAATACTAAAAAATTAATCAAAATTATTTCCGATAAACTAAATCTTTTATTAATTGAAGAACAAGACGTTAAAACTAATTATTTATATTAAACTATTTCTTCATATTCCCCCTCTTCTATATAATTAGAATTTTGAACAACTGGAACTAAATAGTCATTATTTTCATTACAATACATTGAATTATATACACTATCTAAAATTATTGGTTTATTATTATTTATATTTTCATTCTTTAAAAAATTATCTGGTTGATTTATATCATTTTCATTTATATCATTTTCATTTATATCATTTTCATTTATATCATTTTCATATACTATACTTTTTTTTTTATTAATAAATATTAGGAAAATAATACAAATTACTAATATAACTATTATAATTGTTGAAGTTGACTTTCTTTTTTTACTTTTAATTATTGATGTATCATTTTGATAATCTATTTTTCTTGAAGCATTATACTTATTACTTGTTGTTGTATATGTATTACTAGTTGTTTTTATAGTTGTATATGTATTACTAGTTGTTTTTATAGTTGTATATGTATTACTATTTGTTGTATATGTTGTATATGTATTACTATTTGTTGGTATAGTTGTATATGTATTACTATTTGTTGTATATGTTGTATATGTATTACTATTTGTTGTATATGTTGTATATGTATTACTATTTGTTGGTATAGTTGTATATGTTGTAGTAGGACAGTAATCGCATGATTTTCTACAATTCTCTAACATATATTTATAAGATTTATCACAATATCCCCATAAACTCCATTTATGACAATTAGTATTATAATTATCACAATGATTGGTAGAACAATTTATTTCGTCACTTTCGTCATCACAATTTATTCTATTATTACAATATTCCAAAATATCAATACATTGATTATTATTTTGACAAGAAAATTGGTTTTTACTACATTTTATTTTTTTATTTGGACCTAATAAAATATAAATAAATATTAAATGTAAAATCATTTTATTATAAATTAAATATAATTCTTATATCAATTTTATTTAATATTAATAATGGAATATAAACTTGCCGAATATCAAGACAACGGATTTATTTTTAGATTTTCTAATTATTATTGGATTAATATTGATTTAGTAGAACAATATCCTAATTATAAAATTGTATATAATAAACTCGGTATTAAAGAATGGTATTACACTAACCAAAAAACATATGAAGTAAAAATTTTCAATAAAAATAAAAAATGTATTATTGAAAATGATATAAAATATTATCCTTCTACTCAATTTGATTTAGACGAATACTTATATTATAAAAAATCTAACTGCGATAATGCACTATTATATGGTTTTTTACAAGGTTTATATAAATTAAATGTAAATAGTATGATCCAAGAGACTATTGTTTAGTTATAAAAGAAAGTATAACAGGACTATTGTTTAGTTATATTTATTTAATTTTACTTATTTATTTTTATATAATATCCGAAAAATATTGTATTGTTTTTTTTAACCCTTCCTCTAAATTTATTTTAGGTTCCCACCCTAAAACTTTTTTTGCTTTTTCAATACACGGTTTTCTTGTTAACGGGTCGTCTTTTGGCAATTCATTATAAATAATATTCGATTTAGATTCTGTTAAAATTATTATAATTTGTGCTAAATTTAAAATACTTATTTCTTTTGGATTACCTAAATTAATTGGCATAACAGTATTCCCATTCGTTTGACTATTCATTAATTTTATTAATCCTTCTACCATATCTGTTATATAACAAAAACTCCTTGTTTGTTCTCCCTTACCATAAATTGTTATATCTTCGCCTCTTAAGGCTTGTGTAATAAAATTACTAACTACTCTTCCATCATTTTTATTTAAGAAAGGTCCATAAGTATTAAAAATCCTAGCAATCCTTATATCAACAAAACAATTCCTATGATATTCTATCATTAATGCCTCTGCGACTCTCTTCCCTTCGTCATAACAGCTTCTTATTCCTACTGGATTTACATTACCCCAATATGTTTCTTTTTGTGGTGTTTCTTTTGGATCACCATATACTTCACTAGTGGAAGTTAGTAATATTCTTGCTTTAGTTCTTTTGGCTAAACCTAACATATTCAAAGTCCCTAAAACATTAGTTTTAATAGTTTTAATGCCATTTAATTGGTAGTCTTTGGGTGATGCCGGACAAGCTAAATGATATATTTGGTCAACTTCTAATAATATCTCTTTACAAACGTCGTGTCTTATAAATTCAAAATTATTTAAATTAAAAAGTTCTTTAATATTATTGAGATTACCTGTGAAATTATTGTCTAAACAAATAACATGATTATTTTCTTCTTTAACTAACTCTTTACATAAATTGGAACCTATAAATCCAGTTCCCCCTGTTACTAAAATTATCATTTTATATTTTTTTATACTAAGTCATTTTTTTAAGTATAGAGACACAAGAAAGTCTTTTTAATTTATCTTTATTAGTTAATTGTTTAATAAGTTCAAGTTCTTTTGGATATAAACTACTAAACTCTTCATCTATTGTATCATTTTTCAATTTATTTATTTTATCTTGTTTTTCCATATAGGTATCAAAAGTAGATAATAATTCAAATAAAATAATACCTAAACTGTAAATATCACTATAAATAGAATATTCCTTATTTTCAATTGTTTCTGGAGACAAATAATTATAAGTTCCGTATTCATTTTCGGTTTTTACTATTTTTTTTTGTAAACTATTTTCGTCTTTGTATTTTATAGACATACCGAAATCCCCTATTTTTGCTATTCCATTTTTATCAAACATAATATTACTGGGTTTAATATCCCTGTGAATAATATTCATTTTATGTAAATAACTTAGACCTTCTAAGATATTTTTGAAAATAGATTTAGAATCTAAATAATTTATAGATGTTCTTTTCTCTAAATAGGTATTGAGATTACCATAACATAATTCCATTTGTATAAATAGGAACTTAGTAATTTCATAACTTTCTACAATATCAGAACAAGAAGAACCGTATTCTTCTAAATCACTTAAACCAGTAGGTGAATTACTCATACTTGTAGGTGAATTACTCATACTTGTAGGTGAATTACTCATACTTGTAGGTGAATTACCAAAACTCGTAGGTAAAAAATCTTCAATCCACGAATTATAATAACGAACAATATTTGGATGGTCTAATGAAGCCATCATTTCAACTTCATTAATATATTTTTGACTATTAACATCATTATAAATGGGAACAATTTTAATGGCATAATCATTTTTATCTATTTTATGAAAACATTTGAATACATTTCCAAAACTTCCACTACCAATATTTTCATAGAAATTTATATTTCCACTATATTTACTGGTTTTTTCAATTGGTAGATATTCAATTAATTTATTCGTTTGAACTAATGTTAATTCTTCCAAACCTTTTTCTAATAAATTTTCTTCCTCAAGTTTCTGTTTAATTAAGGCATATTTATCTTCAATACCATTATTTTCGCAGAAGTTTTTGAGTAAGAATAATAATAAAATATCTTTTTGTTTTTCCATTTTATTGATATAAAAAAATATTTTTAAGTATCAATTTTTGTTTTTCTATTTTTATTTTATTTTATTATTATAAATATGAATAACCAACATAATTCTTCATTAAGTGTAAGATTAAAATTAGCAATAGACGAAAATAATACCGAAGATGTAGAAACAATTATAAACCAAATTGAAGATATTGATAATTTAAATTTTTATATAGACGGTACAAATCCTCTTCATTATGCCATAGAAGAAGATAAGATAGAAATTGTAAAAATATTATTAGAATACGGCGCTGACGTTAATTTAAAAATTAATGATTATACACCTTGTATGTCTGCCACATTTATAGGAAATTTAACAATATTAAAATTATTAGTAGAATATGGGGGGAATTGCGATTTGATTACAACAAGAGGATATTCTGCTTTCAAACTTGCGTGTAACAGAGGAAATAAAGAAATTGTAAAATATTTATTTTCCAATTCGGCAACACACGAAAGAAATGAAAGTTTATGGATTGCTTGTAGAAATAATGATGTTGAAATTGTCGCATTATTATTATCGGATTCTTGGGAAAAAGATAAAGATATAGATTCTAATTTTATAAAAAATAATAGATCTTGTTTAGAAATTTCTATACAAGGAGGAAATATTGAAATTATTAATATACTTCTTCAATATGGTGCTAATATAAATAAATGTGACACCCGCGGACGTTCTTTATTAATTAAAGCAATTATATATGAAAATATAGATATAGTAGAATTATTATTAGAAAAAGGAATACGTGTAATGTTAAAAGACAGAAGAACTAATTTACCTATTCATTTCGCAGCAGAAATTAATAATACGGAATTATTAAATTTAATTATACAAATAAATGACGTAAACTCTAAAAATGTTTTTGGAGAAACCCCTATTTTTAATGCTTGTAATTATAACTGTATTGATAATTTAAGATTATTAATTGAAAATGGAGCAGAAGTAAATATACAAAATCAAGACGGTATCACTCCTCTTATGCGAGCAACCAAATATAATAATATAGAATGTATAAGAATTCTATTAGAAGAAGGAGCAATACAATCAATAGATTTACAAGACAGAGAAGGAAAAACTGCTCTACACCATTCAATAAAAGTAAAGTCTTATGAGAGTGTAAGATTATTAGTAGGTGCTAGAGCAAATTTAACTATACAAAATAATAAAAGAAGAACTCCGTTAGATATAGCAATTATACACCTTAAAAACTTAAAAAGAAAAGAAGAACTAGAAAATCCATCAGAAAATATTAATAACTTCAATAGAGAAATGAACATAGAAAATATTACAAAAATTGAAAATATTATACATTTATTACAACAACAAACACGGCAATGGAGTAGACCAGCTCCTATAGAATTTATGAATGAAAGAACTTTACAACAACAGAGTGGCAGAGTTATATTAACACAAGAAAGAGTATGTGTTTTTTGTGTATTAGCTGTTGCCATAAGAATTGAAGCACTTTCTTCTATTATATCAACTCCTTTAGAATATCAATTAGACGAGTTATCATTACCACCTGAACTATGGAACTATATTATGACATTTATTAATGTTAATGAATTCGGGGGAAGACTGGAATTAGAAAATGCGGAAAGAACTTCTAGTTCTAATGGTTTTGAAATAGTTGAATTACCAAGTAATAATGAAAATCAAAATCAAAATCAAAATCAAAATAGACAAATAACTTCTTATATTAACCCTATGTATAATCCAAATCCAAAAGTTGGTAAAATGAATAACCCTCGTAAAATGAGTAGAATAAGTAGAATGAATAACCCTCGTAAAATGAGTAGAAAGAGTAGAATGAATAGAATGAATAACCCTAGTAAAATGAATAACCCTACAGGTAAAATGAATAAACCTAGTAAAATGAGTAGAATAAGTAGAATGAATAACCCTCGTAAAATGAGTAGAAAGAGTAGAATGAATAGAATGAATAACCCTAGTAAAATGAATAACCCTACAGGTAAAATGAATAAACCTAGTAAAATGAGTAGAATAAGTAGAATGAATAACCCTCGTAAAATGAGTAGAAAGAGTAGAATGAATAGAATGAATAACCCTAGTAAAATGAATAACCCTACAGGTAAAATGAATAAACCTAGTAAAATGAATAACCCTACAGGTAAATATAAAACTCAAATAAAAAATTTAATATCAAAATTATTGAAATCTAAAAAAAATCCAGAAAAAATGATAGGTATTACTAAAAAAGAATTAGATGAAGTTACAGAATTAGTTAATACATTAGATATGAGAAAACTTAACGATAATTCTAGATTTAATAAAATATTAGATAAAATACAAAAAAATATATTAAAACCTAAAAAAAAAACTAAAACTAAAAAAACTAAAACTAAATCCTCTAAATAGAAATCATAAAAAAGTAAACTAAGTTATTTATTAACAAAGAAATATTGGTCTTTATTGTTTTTTCTGGTAATTGCGTCATATCCAAAATAAAATGCCAAATAATTACGTAAACCATATGGTTTTATACCTTCACCAAAAAGATCAAGAAAACTGCTAAATATATCTAATGGTATTGTCATAAGAAATGCCTTTAATTTATTAAAATTAAAAATAATAAACAATCCATCCATGATTATTGGTTTTTTAGAACCTATTACTACAAGGGGGGGTAAGGATGGTGATTGTATTATACTTCTATTTGTATCTAAATTAGTTTTTATTATAATATTAGTTTTACGTGTATCTTTATAGATACCTTTTATAAAATTATATAACATTTTATCCATTTTATCCATTTTTGTTATATCTTTTTTTGGAGATAAACTTAATTTTATAATTCCTTCATCTATTTTGTGAATACTTTTATCTGGTTTGTGTTGTATTTTAGATTTATAGAAAGTTACTTTATAATTATCACCCGTGCTTTCTTTTATAATGTCTATTTTCGTTATACACGATTTTAGTTTATTTAGAATAAACATATTTTTTGGTTCATCAGAATTATAATAAATAAAATCCGCCTTATCTTTATCTTCATATAAGAAATCCAATTTTTCTTGTTCACTCTCAATATTATATGAAATTACAGGACTTACAGAACTTACAGGACTTACTTGACTTACAGAACTTACAGGAATTACAGGAATTACAGGAATTACAGGACTTACATGATTTGTTATTTCATAAATTTCATGTAATTCTAAATCTTTATCTTTAGCAACTTGATTAAATATTTTTCCTGACAACAAAATCTGTCCAATTTCAAAATCTGTTATTCTTGGAAATGGATTAGGATGATAGTTTTCTTCAATAGTTTTACCATTCGATATGTGAATAAAATATCCTTCTTCACGAATTAAATATTCTATATATTTTTTATTTAAATTTATACTCCAATCTCTTGCTAATAAAATAGTTTTTGTAGGTGGATTATCAGTATATCCAGGAAGTAATAGCATAGTTCTTTGAACTTCACTAATTCCAATAGTGACTATTGTTTGCGTTTCAAAAAAAGATTTTAATTTATACAAGTCTGTGGCATATTTCTGAATAAACATACTACCTTTGATATTATATCCATCAAAAAATGTATCTTTTAAAACTAAATTTAAAATTGGAGTTGTATTGTATGAGAATGTAATTATCAATCTTTTTTTATTTACTGTACCTTCAATTTTAGTATAAGAATTATTATTTAATTTTTGAATTTCTAACCATTTATTATATGAATCAGTATCTGATGTAGGAGTGTTTAACATACCTTGCCCTTCATATATTTCAGTTATTGTATATCCAAAAATATAATTTATACAGTTTTTTTTCCCGTTCATAAAATCCAGAATTTGACCTGTATTTTCCTTCGTACTCGATTGTATAGATGGTACTACCTTTTTACTATGTATTGGCGGCAGCGAGGTCCCCTGTATATGCGGCAGCGAGGACCCCCCCAATTGTCTTCTTCTTTTAATTTTAGATTTATTTTTACTTCTTAAATTACGCCTTCCTTTTTTTGTTTTTCTCTTGTTTAAAAATTTTCTCCCCCTCCTTAATTTTTGTTTTATTTTTGTTATATTTTTAAATTTTTTTCTATTCACTATATTTTTTTTTTTAGATTTCATATATACTATTAATATATAAAATATAGTGAATAGAAAAAAAATAAATTATGTATATTGAACTACACCATTCTCAAATATTCCTATTGTATGTTCTGTTTGTGCGACATATGAACTTTCAATATCATATAAAGGAGGGTATTCTGTTACCAATCCTTCATCTATTAATAATCGTAATTCTTTTAAATTCATATATGGTTCCGCGACTAACCAATCTAAATGCCAAGGTAATGTTTTTCTTTTATCCATAATTCTCTTATAAGTAGGTATTTTTTTATATTTATCATTACCTACTATATTATAATTTATCATTAAATGACTATTTCCCTTTCCTTCTTTTAAGTGACCACTACCAGTAGTTGGGAATGTTTCCACCGCATATATTTCGCCTTCAGCCATTCTATTTTGATATGATATATTAATATTGGGTATTACTTTTTTACCGTGTATTTTATAAGGTAAAATTTGGTGACCACATAAATCCCTACAAGGTTTAATAGGATATAATTTCCCATTAATTTCCAATTCATAACTAGTAAAAATCTCTTCAATTTCTCTACCTAAATCACCTAAAACAGTATCGACACCTGATAATTTAATTACTTTATTAGTTGCTTCTTCTGATATTTCTTTTAATTTTTCTAATTCGGGATTATGAGTGATAGAAAATGCGGCGTCTACCATTTCTCCATTAAATTGAATACCATAATCTATCTTCAAAATATCATTTTCAGTATAAACTGTTTTATCTTGAAAAAAAGGTGAATGATGTGCTGCTATATTATTAATGGATAATCCTACAGGGAAAGCAATTGAAGAATTTATATAATCATATGCGTTTGGCGTAGAATTGGAATATTCACAAATCCATGTTTCAATATTTTTCCTAATATCATATAAGAGAACTCCTGGTTTGACATATTCTAATATTTTTTTTCTTACTAACTTATGAATTATACCACTTTTTTTTATATTATTATCATTCATTTTTATAGTATTATTTATTTTTATAGTATTATTCATTTTTATAGTATTATTCATTTTTATAGTATTATTAAATAAACTCTTAAATTATTTAAGAACAGATAATGTATATAAAATAAATTAAAATAAATATAAATTATGGATTTAATAAATTTTACTAACTATAATATTGCCTTCTTTAATTGTATTTCTTTTTTAGCAGGAGGTTATTTTATTCTAACTAATTTCGAAGACCTAAATAAAAAAAACGGAATTCAAGATTGCTATAATATATTTCTTCTAACTTGCTTGGGAGCAATTAATAATTTATTACCCTTAATAGGTTGTTTTAAGGTAACGGAAATAAGTATTCTAGCATTTTTATGTTCTATTTCTCTAGGAGGATATAATTCCTATAATTTATCTATAATAAGTAGTAATTGTAGTGATTATTATATAGATAACTATAAAAAAATATGGTACTATTATGAAATATCAATTGGAATACAGTTTTTCAATATTATTTTGTATATTATAAAATCACTACTAGTAGTTTGCGAATGTGATAATAAAAAAAAAAATCTAAAAGACGAAGAAACCCAAACATTACTAAATTATAGAATTAATAATACCATTGGTATGAATGAAATGACATATCCAGAAAGAAATATATATGAAGATGAATTGAATGTTGAATATGATAATGATAATTTTTATGATAAGTTAATGGACGACGCATTATTACCGAGGGTAAATGCTAATTAGACGCATTATATGCTAATTAGACGCATTATATGCTAATTAGACGCATTATATTAGATGGAGAGAAAAACAATTAAATTTATTTAAAATTTTTATTATTTATAATTTATAATGACAGAATATGAAATTTCTTTATCAGTAGTTGATAAAATAGAGAAAAAACATTTTAAAGATTTTAATATTTTATGTAAAAATTCAATTTGTAAAAGTGAGGTGGAGCTAAAATGTTATTTATTATATCATAAAAAATTAGAGAATAAGTGTCATAAATGTAATTTAGAACCTAAATGGAATGGAAAACCATTAGATTTTGTAATTGAAAGGAAAAACAATAAGAAAAATGATAATAGAATCGAAAATTTACTATTTTTATGTCCTAATTGTTTTTATCAAAAAAGTAGAAAATCAATTTATGAAGATGTAAAAAATAGTAAAATGGGGACTTGTATTGATTGTAATAAAAGATTTAAAAGGAAAAAAGAAAAGACTTCATTAAATCCTGTTGGTGATATTATAGAAAAACAAGTTAAACACAAATATACAAAAATGAGATGTAATTTCTGTTTAGAAAAAAACATAATAAGTGAAGATAGATTAGTTGAAAATGATAAAACAATTAATAATAATGTTGTTATAGTTATTTAAAATCTTATAATGTAAATGAAAATCAAAATAAATACAACTATTGCTATAATAACACTCAATGGAAATATTTGCTTTAATTCTTTTAATATAATCATTACATTGGAATTATTATTTAATTTATTATTATTTAATTTATTATTATTTAATTTATGGTTATTTAATTTATGAGTGTTTAATTTATGAGTATTTGATTTATTACTCAAATTTTTTAATTCTTTGGTAACTTCAGTTGGTTCAATATCTTCTATAACCATTTGAATATTTTCTTTTTTCTCTACTATAGGTATTTGTTCTTTATTAACAATAATATTATTATTTACTTTGTTATTATCATTTACTATATTATTATCATTTACTATATTATTATCATTTACTATATTATTATCATTTACTATATTATTATCATTTACTATATTATTATCATTTACTATATTATTATCATTTACTATTTCAGGTCGTTTAAGTTGATTTCCAACTTGATATAATGTATTATTTCCTAATCCATTTGGAACCAAATTTTCATCGTGAATGATATTTTCTCCTATAGAATTAACATTCGCAATTTCTTTTTTATTTTTAGAATTTAAATATTCTTCATTTGTATAATCCTTTGTATTAGTCATATTATAATTATACAATAAAAAAATATTTTAATAATTACAAATAAAATATTCTTATAATATAAGAACTTCTTTAATGAATAATACAAATGAAGCTGTTAGAAGATTCAGTTCAACAGGTGCTGTTGTAGATGAACCTGATACGATACCTAAATCTATGAGGAAAGCAGCTCCTATAAAAAGACTTGAGTTAAAAAAAAAACATAGAGTAGATTGGTTTAATAATGGTAAAGCCGCGACAGATGTATACACTATGAAAGAAGGAATTAAGGAATACCTTATAAAAAAAGGAATTTATGATAATGTAACAAAAGAAAATACTGTATTTATTAATGGACATGGTTCTTCTAGTGATGAGGTATTTGTAGTTCCACCCGATAATAAAATTATTACATATACAAGATATGATTCTGTTTTATTCTTACCATTTACTTGCTATTTATATGGAAATATAAAAGGAATTAATGAATCTTCATCAAATTCTAAAGATTACATACAACCAGAATTAGTATTACCTAAAATGATTGCAGGACTAAATAAAAAAGGACATATTAATAATAATAATATAGAACATACAGCAACAATACATGTATATAATGAAACAGATACAGAAACTAATCCAGATATTTTTAATGATAATGATATATATTTTACATTTAAATATGATACAACAAATAAAAAAACCCAAAAACCAGATAATTTTTTATACCAAATGGGAATATTTATGTATGATGATTTGAAAGATGATAATATATTTAATGTTATAGAGCCTTTAAAAAAGGGAGAACTTGAACCAGTTTCTAGTGCTAATGCTAATGGTGTTAAATTTGAATATCCAAAATTAGGTGTTGAATATTATAAGGATAATGTATGGATTAATTCTAAAAAATTAGAGAGCAAATTTACCAAAGGTACCGGCGCTTATAACACATTTGTAACAGATATGATAAGTTCTTATTATGTTAAAGGTGAAGGTGTTGGAAATGGAATAAGATTAAGTGAAATAATGAAAAAATTAAATACAGCAACCAATGATAAGATAAAAAATTATATATTACTTACTTGTCGAAGGTGTCACGGGGAAGAAGATAAGATTCTTAAAACTTATTTAGCAATAGGAAAACCAATTTCCCGACTTTTATCTGGAGAAGTAATAGATAATAGCAGTATCATTACAAGTCAAGCTTTTAAAGCGCAAACCTATAACATTCAATGGACAAAGGAACTTTTTAAATTATATAAATTAACTGATCTTATAAAAAGCAAACAAACACTTACAGCAACAGAAGCAGCCGTAGAAGCAGCAGTAGAAGGAATAAAGAGAAAAAAGATAAAAAAAAATAAAAAAACAAAAAAACTTAGTAAAAATAAAAAAATTAGTAA
>Ga0206131_10000212_pt1 | contig 83144 bp, 73 predicted proteins | sample Helgoland_Spring_FD_148636 | JGI IMG/M metagenome (GOLD analysis project Ga0206131, IMG submission 148636) | Pelagic subsurface seawater microbial communities from Kabeltonne, Helgoland, North Sea - Helgoland_Spring_Bloom_20160517_1 | ecosystem: Environmental > Aquatic > Marine > Epipelagic ... | reverse complement strand
TTAAATTCCGTTTCTGGAAATACACTAAGCGGTGGAACTATATATTCTGGTTCAACTGATTTATACGATATTTTCTTAACCACGGCTGACGGAAACGATATTACAAGAGTATCTGGTGGAATAAACATATCAACTGGTGGAACTGCAAACAATCCTATTGTTAATCTTGATGATGATATTTCTTTAAGCTCTGTCTCTGCAACAACATTAAGTGGTGGAACTATATATTCTGGTTCAACTGACCTTTCTGATATATTCCTCACAACAGCAGACGGTAACGATATTACAAGAGTATCTGGTGGAATAAACATATCAACTGGTGGAACTGCAAACAATCCGATTGTCAATCTTGATGATGACATCTTATTAAATTCCGTTTCTGGAAATACACTAAGCGGTGGAACTATATATTCTGGTTCAACTGATTTATACGATATTTTCTTAACCACGGCTGACGGAAACGATATTACAAGAGTATCTGGTGGAATAAACATATCAACTGGTGGAACTGCAAACAATCCTATTGTTAATCTTGATGATGATATTTCTTTAAGCTCTGTCTCTGCAACAACATTAAGTGGTGGAACTATATATTCTGGTTCAACTGACCTTTCTGATATATTCCTCACAACAGCAGACGGTAACGATATTACAAGAGTATCTAGTGGAATAAACACATTCACAGGAGGAACAGGAAACAATCCTACAGTAAATATTACTGGGTTAACCGTAGACAACATAAGCGTGTCTGGGGTTTCTAGTTTTCAATCAGTTTCTGCAACTACTTATTTTGGAGACGGTTCTAATTTATCAGGAATAACTGATTTTTATTTAACGGGTCAAACTTTTGATGATTCCAATTACATATTAACCTCTTCTTTAAATAATGGAAGTGTTTTAAATACTGATTTGTCAGTATTAGCTTCTGATATTTTTGTTGTTAGTGGTGTTTATAGTTCTTCTACTGGAATTGTTACTTATACAAACTCTAGCGGAGGAACTTTTAATGTTAGTGGTTTCACTACTGGCATGACAGACAGTTATACAAATGCTGCAAACCTTAATGGAAATGTAATAGAATTTAACAACAACATACAAGGTTCTAATTTTTATAATGTAGACTTAAGCCCTGCTTTATCTGCTTTTACAACAGGAAACACTTATGTCACTGGATTTACATATGACAATGCTAATACGTTTACAATAAGTAGAAATGATGGTATGGACATATCTGCATCAATTAACACATTAACTGGATTAACGATTGACGGTATTTTGTCTGCAACTACTTATACGGGACTAACTTTAACTGATTTAGATGACGTAACATCAAATATCCCTACAACACCTGACAACACATATCAAGGTCGAATACTTTATTTTGATGTTACGAATAATCTGTGGGTTACTGGTGAAGAATACGTATCAACAGGTAATGTAACAATATGGGGTAAAAAAGGTTCTGTGGGAACTATTGATAAGGGGTGTCCAGTTTATATTGTTGGTTTTGATAGTGATATACATGAAGTTGAGTTAGCAAACTCAATAACCGCATCAACAATGCCTGTGATTGGTTTTACAGGTGAGGATTTTGATAACGCTGGTGTTTATCCTTTAATTACTTTCGGTAAGTTAACTGGTATAGATACAACAAGTGCTACAACCGTAATTAATCCATTTGGTGAGACTTGGGCTATAAATGATGTCCTTTATATGGCAAAAACTGATGGTGGATTAACTAAGTTTAGACCATCTGGAACAAATACACAAATACAAAGAGTTGCTAAGGTATTAAAGGTTGGTGTTAATGATGGTCAATTATTTATATTCAACACCTCTAGAACGGCTGGTTTACCAAACTTAACAACTGATTATTTATGGGTTGGTAACGGTGATGATACACCACAAGAGGTTCTAAAGACTGATGTTGGTATAACCACTACAGGATTCACATATAATAATAACAATACATTTACAATAACTGATGATAATGGTGGTTCGTTTAGTTCTACAATTAATCAAGTTAGTGGCTTAACCATTAATGGTGATTTAGATGTTACAGTTGATACAACACTTAATGCGCTGACAGCAACTACTATTACATCAAACTCAGCAATAAATGTATTTAATGGACATATTAATTTAAGAGATAATTCTTATTTCTTACAAGGTAGAACGGTTGCTGATGTCAATGTATCCCTAATAGGTGTAGACAATCAAGATAGAGTATTTGTTGGTAACGCTGGTTATGACACGTACATAAATAGTGATACCATTGTAGATGGTGTATTGTCAGCACAAACCGCATTCTTAACAACCACGCCAACTCTTAATAATTCCGCAACTGATGTACTAGTAAGAAATAATATTACGGGTGAAGTGGAATACCGCCCAGTTAGTGGAATCACTCCTGACACAAATACTTTTGTGGTTGGGGGAACTTATATAGATTCTACAAATACTATCGCATTACTAAGAAATGATGGAAACTTTGTAAATGTAACAGGAGTTACTAACACATATGTTACTGGCGGTACCGTTTCAATATCAGCAACAAATAACAGTAATGATGGTACTATAGGGTTATTCTATAAAGATTCTGATGGCATACCTAGAACTCTACCTTTTGAAGATACATATACATCTGGAACAACATTCGCTAGTAATCAAGCCACATTAACAAGAAACGATGGTACTGAAGTTTTTAAATTGACTGGTGGTACAAATGTTGTATTATCCAATCCTTCTGCAAATCAAATTAAATTAGGATTAGATTTAGGTATAAAGTCTGGGACGGTTAGGGGTGTAGATTTTACAGGAACCCCTCTAACATTAAAAGTAACATTTACAACTCCATACCCAGATTCAGATTATAGTGTTAGTATTACAGGTAGCGTAAATAGGAATTTTACTTTTCAAAGTAAGACTGCTGCTAGCTTTATTATAAACGCAAATTCTAGCACTTCTTTTTCAGATGACGTAGACTGGTCTACAATAAAATATGGAGAACAATAAATTATAATATATGGGAACTTTTATAACATCAAACATACTTTCTGAAGGCGGCATTACTGGGACAACTATATCTGCCACAACTATAAGCTCTACAAGCATATCTGGGGGTACATTTTATGGTGATGGAAGTAATTTAACAAGTACGCCTAGCATATATACTCAGAACAATACTATTGGAACAAATAGAGTAGCAATTATTACAGATAGCCTAACTTGGTCTGGAGGCTCTGAATCTAGAATTGTAAATGGCAGAACAATGAAAGAAGTGACTCAAGCTTCAGATATCCCAACGGCATTGGAATCTAATACCACTTATATAATTAGGGGCCAAGTTACAACTTCTACAAATCACACTTGTAATGTTGAGGGCGTAGAATTTATAGGATTTAACAGGGATGTTGATGAGATAGTTTGGGCTGGCACAGGCGCTTTTTTAACGCTTACAGACTGTAATTTTAACTTACAGGGAATTAAGGTATCAAGCGCATTACCAGGAAATAGCATTTTAAGTGCCACAAACATTTCAGTATCAGGATATAACAATAATAGACTTAAAGTCCTTACAATTAATAATTGTCAATTTAGGGGAGTTTATGATGTTTGGGATATAAACGGTTATGATTTAATTGATGTAACTAACTGTTTATTCTTTTATATTAAAGCAGTTAATTTTGGTTTAAGGTTTAGAGACGCATCTAAAGTGGAAATTACATCTTGTGAATTAATTAGATGGTTTGATGAGTCTACAATACCTACACCATCAGGATGGTCTACAGTATCTATGATTGAATTTCAATCTAATAATTTAGCATCATTTGGAGCTGTAAATATTAATGGTTGTATAATACACCCACAACAAACTCAAAATGGTATTGAGGTTTCTACAGGTTCCACAACAGGGTTTGCTACAATATCCTCAAATGCTTTTATAAATGCTGGTCTTACAACTGGGGAAGTTTTTTTACCAGTTATTTCAGCCGCACTACCTGATTATTCATATACTTCCACAACTACTTATGATATTTATTCAAATCAAGGTCTGTTAGATTCTAAAGCTGGTACTATATATACCTTAGTTGGAAATACAACTGACACATCTCTATCTGTAAATACACCCGTAATTGTAAATTCTGGGGGTGGTGCTGTTCAACAGGCTGGAGTTAGGTTTGATGTTACAAGTGCTGGTAGGGCAACATATACTGGTACAAAACAATTATACCTATCAATCCACATAACACTAACTTTCCTAAAACAAGGTAAGGGTACTGATGATTATGTATTCTATATAGCATTAAATGGTTCAGTCATACCAGCCAGCGAAACACCACTAAGAGATTTGGATGATATTGAGGGTGGTTTAGGTTTGGTATATGGAACATTAATTAATACAAATGATTATATAGAGTTGTGGGTAGAAAACACCTCTAGTGATGATGACATGTTAGTTACAGGTTATAAAATACTAATTAGAGAATAGGTGGAGGAACAAACATTCCCTGGTAGTGTGTATGGAGAAATAACTATTGAAGGCACTAAAAAAATAATAAATATTTTTAACGAATACTTTAATAATCCAAATGGCGTATTTTATGATTTAGGTTCTGGTAATGGAGACTTGTGTATTAACGTATCTATGTTAACCAATGTAAATAAAGTTTTTGGTATAGAACTTCATAAAGAAAGATACAACACTTCAGTTGGGAGTTTATCTAAAACTAATTTAAAAAATATAACGTTTTTAAATTATGACTTTTTGGATATTGACATATCGGATGCGACTATAGTTTTTTTCGCCAATGAAGGTATTCCTAGAGAGATAGGTAATAAAGTTTGGGACATGGTTCCAAAAGGGTGTCTTTTTATATGTGGTAGGAGATGTAGGGCTATAGAGAATAGGGGTAAATATTTTAAAACAGAGAATATAGAAAAAACCTATACAAAAACTAGAGGTAATTGGTATATTTTAAAGTAGGCTATTTAAAATGTGTAAAATTAAAAAAACATAATATTTATATACATGAACATAACAACAGGTCAAACAGTATACGAATTGGTAAGGTCGTTTAATCCCACAACGAACACACCAGTTACGCCAGCAACTTTTAGTTCAACTGTATATACTAATGGAGTTGTAAATACTGGCGTTACTGTTAATTCATTTCTCTCAAGTCCATCAGAAGGCATATATTCAATTTCATGGTCCGCATCTACTTTAGGAACTTATCAGTTGAATGTAGAAAATGATACAACTAGTGTTGTTTATGTTTCTGAAATATATAACGTTAAAACTGATTCCGAAATTAATCCTTCTCCAACAATATATGTAGGATTGTAGTTTTGTTTACTTTTTAATAATATTATCTATTTTTAATAGATGGCATATTCAAGTTTATCTTTTCTTCCTTTATATAAAGACTTATATACAACAAGCAACTTATTAGTTGAAAAATTTGATTCAACAATGGATATTTTATGGGAAAATTATGTTATTATTGATTTTGAACCATATTCTAATACAAATAGTCAAGTTTTAGCGATTGCAATAGATTATAATCGTTTAATAAATTCATCATATATTCCAGAAATATATAAAGAGTACAGTTATAAATTTCATATTATTAGCAATAATGGCTCTACAGATGGTTCTGAAATAAGTGATTGGATATATGGTTTTTATAATAAAAAAAACAAGTATTACGAACAAAACATTTTTAATAAAAAAGCCAAAGATATACATGTTTATGCTATAAATAAAAGTTTTAAAAAAAGAGTAAAAATAAATTTAATATCTTGCATACCAAGAAGTCCCATATTCTATTACAGAAATAAAAATGTTAAAAAACAACTATCTGTAACATTAGAGCCTAGAACAATAAAAAATTTATCTAACACAACCTCTGGAATTATGGATTAAAAATACGTTTCAGGGCCTCTGTAGTATTTTAATAATTACTTAGTATTTATAATAATAAGTGTTATTATGAATTATATTGAAGAATACGTTAATTGCGTAAAAAGCCCTGTACATTTTGCTAACTCATATGGTTATGTTTTTGACATGGAAAAACAGCAAATTGGAAAAATGACATGTTTTCCATATCAAGAAATGTGTTTAAATCAATTTAATGATAACCAAAATTCAATAGTGTTAAAATCTAGACAGATGGGGCTTTCTGTTATATCTGCGCTATATGTTGCTTGGAGATTAGTCTTCTGTCCTGATGAAAGAATATTGGTAGTTGCCGACAACGGAAATGGTGCGGTTAGGTTTTTAAATACAGTTAGACAATTTTTGGACAGACTACCCGATTGGATGTTGCCAGAAGAAAGGTTAATCAACAACACTAAACAAATAGCATTTTCAAATGGTTCATGGGTTAAGGCTGTGGCTAGTAGCAAGCAAGCTGGTAGAGGGGAGTCTTTAACTTGCTTAATATTAGATGAAACTGCATTTATTGAACATGCTCAAGATATATGGATGGGTGCTGGATTGGCTTTAGCTGCAACACAAGGTAAGTGTATTATGATTTCTACACCAAAAGGTACTGGTAACTTATATCATCAAACTTGGACTCAGGCAAATAAGGGTAAGGGAAACTTTAATCCAATTAAACTTCACTGGTCTATACACCCTATATTATCTAAGGGTTTAGAGACTCGTGTAGATTCTGATGGAAAAGAATATCCATGGAGTCCTTGGTACGAAGGTGAGTGCCAAAGGATGCATCATAACACAATTAAAATAGCACAAGAGCTAGATTTGTCATTTGAAGGTTCAACCGCTGTTGTTATAGATAATTCAATAATACAAAAATATGTAAAAGATATAGGTGATAAAAAACCTATATGTTACTACGATTTTAAGAAGAATGATAATAGATTTTGTGATTATGTAACATCTTTTCATGTGTGGAAAAAACCAAAAGAAGATGGCAATTATATAATAGGAGCTGATGTTGGAAGGGGAGATGGTGCCGATTACTCTACCGTTCAAGTAATAGACGCTGATAGTTTGGAACAAGTTGCAGAGTACCAAGGAAAAATAGTTCCTGATGTATTTGCGGAACTACTTTATAAGGTTGGAAGCGATTATAATAACGCATTTATGGCTGTAGAGTGCAACAGTTTTGGTTTGGCAACAACTTTGATGCTAAAAAATACTTTAAAATATCCAAAAGATAGAATGTATATATCTAAATCTGCAGTTAAACTATACAACAGAACTCATAACTATGTTGTTGATAAAGATACAGACGTACCAGGGTTTCAGACTACTGTAAAAACTAGACCATTACTTATGAGCTCTCTAGTTAAGTACATGAGAGAGATGGAAATTAAAATAAATTCTCCAAGATTACTCATTGAATTTGAAACATTCATATATAAAGGAGATAAAGCTGAGCATGAAAATGGATTTAATGATGACTTAATATTTGGTCTTGCTATTGCTTTGTTAATTAGAGATACGGAGTTTGAGTCTGTATTTTGGAACAAGAAGAAGACTAAAGAAATGTTAGATATGATAAGTTTTAGTCAAAAAGATGTTAGCTCTTTAAGTTTAGATGGTTCAACAAAAGAAAATTGGGATGATGATGATGATTTTAATGATACTTCTTGGCTTTATGGGCCAATAAAAGTATAATCTATTTACTTTTTTAAAAAAAGTCTTTTATTGTCATAAAATGACAAGTATATTAAATAAAATAAAAGATTGTTTGAGTCAGAAAAATCACTTAAAGTCTGTTTTTGATTTAAATCAAAAATCAATTCTAAATGCGATTATAAATAGTGATGTAGTTTCTGTAATTAAACCAAGACAGGCAGGCATAACTACTGTTATTTTGTATTATGTAGCTTCATTAATGAAACTTTCAAATGATAAAAAAAGTATAGCTTATTTTAGTTTTGATAGCGATACTTCAGAAAATTTTTTAAAAAAATTAGGATTTTTATTGAGAGGTTATTATGAAAATAATTTAAGAGTTAATAGAAAAGATTTGTATTTAGAAGGTGCTTATTTTAAGGTTATACAAGATTACTACAAGTTAAGAGGGGCTAAGTTTGATGTTATCATTATAGATGAAGCTGCTTATCATAAAAATTTAGAACATATATTGACTTATGCATCACAAGCATTAACAAGCAAAGGAAAGTTAATATGTATATCTTCACTTGGAGGAATAAGTGATTTAAATTTTGAAAATTTTCACTTTAAATTAAATAATGCTTTAGAATTTTATAAAAAAGATTTACTTATAGAAAAAAAAGATGCTCTAAATGTAAGTACAGTTAATGGTCGAATACCTCATTCGGTTAGTTTAAGGTGTTATAAAAAACCTTCTACAGAGCTTAAAAAAGAAAAACTTAATATTTATTAATAAAAAAACATGGCAGAAGAAAGTGTATTTATAAATCTACTGGATAGATTGAAGAGAGGAAGAACCTCCAGACCATTGCCTCAAGAGAAGCAAGTTATTTCTGGAAACATTTCTAGTCCACAGTCAACACCAGTACAACAAAGGCAACAAGACTTTTTGGACGTTCAGTCTCAAAAGATTGCTCAAGATATATACTCTAGAAGTGTATATTACGACACGGACAGACTTGGCGCATATAATGACTACAGAGCAATGGACATGTCTCCAGAGGTGTCTGCCGCATTAGATATTATAACTGATGAAACTGTAACCAGAGACGAGAGGGGTGATATATTGTCAATATATTCAGAAAATGATAGAATAAAAACAGTATTAAAAGATTTGTTTCACGGCAGATTAAACATAGAATATAACTTAACATTTTGGATTAGAGAGATGATTAAGTTTGGAGACGCTTTTGCTAAGTTGGAAATAGACCAACAAGAAGGTATTTATGATGTCAGAATGTTGCCAGTTGCAGAAATTCATAGAGAAGAAGCTTTTGACGGTAATGTAAACTCTTCTAGATTTAAGTGGGATATTAATAATATGTATTTCGAAGAGTTTCAAATAGCTCATTTTAGATTAGTTTCTGATGGTACCAAATTACCATACGGAAGGAGTGTGTTAGACCCAGCTAGAAAATTGTGGAAACAACTTCAGTTGGCAGAAGATGCTATGTTAGTTTATAGAATTATTAGAGCTCCAGAAAGAAGGGTTCACTATATTGAGGTTGGTAATTTAGAGTCTGCTGACGTGCAACAATATGTTGAGAGAATTAAAAGAGAGTTAAAAAAATCTCCTATTGTAGACCAGAAGACAGGACAAATGAATTTAAAGTATAATCCTTTAACTATGGAGGAGGATTATTTTTTACCCATTAGAGGAGACAAATCTTCTAGGATAGAAACTTTACCTGGTGCTTCAAATTTGGGAGAAATACAAGATGTTGAATATTTACAAAATAAGCTTTTTGCAGCATTAAAAGTTCCTAAGCCTTACCTTAATTATGCAGAATCAATGCCTGGTGGTTCAGCCTTATCTCAAGCTGATTTAAGGTTTAGTAGAACTATAAACAGAATACAAGAAAATGTTATAATTGAGCTTAGAAGAATTGCAAACGTTCATTTGTTTTTGTTAGGCTTTGAAGATGACATGGATAATTTTGACTTAAAGTTAACAAATCCATCAACTCAGCAAGAGCTTTTAAAATTGGAGACAATGAAAGCAAGGCTTGAAGTTTTTAAGGAAATGTATACAGCAGAGCCTACATCACCAGTTTCTTATACTTGGGCAATGGAGTTTGTTATGGGATTCTCTAAAGCGGAAATAAAACAAATATTAAGACAGAAAAAAGTAGAGAAAAAAATGTTCTCTGAAATAGAGACGGCACCAGAGGAATATATGCAAACTGGTATTTTTTCTGATATAGATGACAAATTTAAAGAATCACCAGATGGTGAAGGCGCATCAGCACCATCATCCACCGATACTGGTGACGACATGTCTGGCTCTGAACCTGAGGTGGACGAGCCCGCTGGTGATGAGCCATTGGAGGAGAATTTTTTATTTTTAGAGCAAGAAAATAATGTCATAAGAGTTGATGCTATAGATGATGCTGTTAGTGATGTTGATAAGTCAGATATTTTAAATAAAAAAAATAAAAGTTTGAATACAAAAACAAAGACATTAATGGATTCAATAACTGCTAAATTAAATAATATAAATGAACAAACAGGTTTAGATAGTGATGGAAACGACTTGCTTAATGAAGGAAATAGTGTTGGTTCTAATGATTAATTATTAAAAAATATTTTATGAGTTACGATGATTTAAAAAAGCAAATAAGAGATAAAAGACTGGGTTTGAAGACTGGTTCAAATTCTTCAATTAATAAAAGCATTGAAGATGATGAGTATAATATTGATGAAATTTTTCAAAAAATAAAGTTTTTAATTGAAAAAACAGAGCCCAGACTTTACAAGTTCATGTTTAAAGGTACTGTTGACGCCTCAATAGATGCGAGAAATGATTTAAATGAAATAAGAAAACTTTGCGTAGAACTTAGGTCTAGTATACTGAAACAAAGACAAGATAACCAAAGTGATTACTCTTAGTTTAAGAACTCTTTTATGATTTTTCTAACAAAAACTCTAGCTTCATTCAAGTTAGAGTTTTTTAGTTTATCATATTCTTTTTTGGCGTCAACAGGAAGTGTGTTGTATTGTTTTTTCGAAAAAGAGATTCCTCTTTCTATTTGTTTTTGAACATATCTTTTTTGATTTTTTTTGCTCAAATAATCAACTTTTTCTACATCTAAAACTAAAGGGAATTCAAATGTAAAATTACAATATATTTTTTTCATTTTTGGACTTAATATATTAAACTCATTATCACTTAATTGTAATTTAATATAAGATGCCATTTGTAAATAATATTCTTGTAGGGTATCGTTTAGTTTTAAAAATTCATTATTAGTTAAAAATCTCTTTCTGTATATATATCTTTGTTTTTGGTCATTAGACATAATGGTGAATTCATAATCGTCTAACCAATCAGCACTTTTGATTCTATTTTCTATGTAGTCTTGTTGCTGACTTTTGCTCATTTGCTTAAAAAAATATTCATCTACTCCACCTTTTAAATATATTAGGTATTCTAAAAATTTTTTTTGCTCTTCTGTGCTTAATTTTTTAAATTCTTTTTTAGATATTAAGTTCATAATAATAAATATTACAAAAAAATTGTACTGAAAAATTATAATTATTATATTTGTATCATATGTTTATAGTATTTGACACAGAAACAACTGGGTTGCCTGAAGATTTTAGTGCACCTATTAGCGACACTGACAACTGGCCTAGGATAGTGCAGTTAGCATGGAAGGTTTATGACATAAATGGAAAGGTTATAGGCTCTAATAATAGGATAGTAAAACCAGATGGTTTTGTTATACCTGATGAAAGTATTAGAATTCATAGGATAACTAACGATAGAGCCAATAGGGAAGGACAGCCTATAAGAGAGGTTTTGCAGGCTTTTTCTAAAGATATAGAAAATTCTAGCTTTATAGTTGCTCACAACATCAGCTTTGACAATAAAGTCACGGCCTCTGAGTTTTTTAGATTAAAAATGAAAAACTCAATGAGAGACATAGTTAATGTTTGTACTATGAATTCTACTATAGATTTTTGCAGAATACAAGGTAAGATGGGGTTAAAGCCTCCAACTCTTACCGAGTTACACAAAAAGCTTTTTAACAAAACATTCGAAGACGCACATGACGCTTTAGTTGATGTGGAAGCTCTAGCTAGATGTTTCTTTGAACTTAGAAGAATTGGTGCATTAGGTTTTGGTGAAGATTTTAGAAATTATATTTTTTCAGAAAATTCTGAAAAAAACATGATTCATAAGTGGAAAATGAAAAATGGAGAATTTGATAAAGATTTTTCTATGGTTAATTTTGGGGTTCATACTTATCACTCTGTTTTAGAGGGTGCTGGTTCTACTTCTGACTACATTAATTTAGCCAAAAAATACAATCATAAATCTTTAGTTTTAACAGATAAGGGTAGCTTGTCTGGTGCTTTTTCTTTTTATCAAAAATGTAAATCAAAAGATATAAAACCAATAATAGGTTGTGAATTTCATTTAAATGATAGTATAGGTGGTGATTATGAGCCTAAGCAACAAGACAAAAATGTTCTTCAAAAAATAATTGTCACAAACAAAGAAGGTTTTGTTAATATTAACAAAATAAATTACTTATCATTTGCAGAAGGTTTTTATAGAGTTCCTAGAATAAAAACTTCATGGATTCTAGAGAATAAAGAGGGTCTAATATTGACAACATCATCTAAAAATGGAACTATATCAAAGTATTTACAAATGGGCAAATACAAAGAGGCGGAAGATTATTTAGTAAACATGTTAAATGTATTTGGTAAAAAATCTTATATAGCTGAAATATCTTTAGAAGACAATGAAATACAAAGGAATTATAATGATTTTATAATAAACATGTCTGACAAGTATAGCATGGCCATAATAGTTTCTAATGATATATATTACCCAGAAAAAAAAGACAAAGTACTTCAAGATGTTTTGATTTCAATAAACCAAAAAAGGTCTATAAAAAAAGCTAGAACTAAAGATAGTAGAGATATGTACTATGTTGACGAAGTACAGCTATTAGAAATTAATAAAGATTATGAGTTTAATTATAGTGAAGAATTTTTGAAAATGTGTATGATTACAAGTGAAAAAATTGCTTCTATATGTAATTTTGAATTTGAAACAGACGTAGAGAAATATCCTAATTATAAGCCCACAAAAGATGTTTACGATTTTTTTAAGACCAATGATGGAGAAGAGATTATAAGAAGATTGTCACATGCTAAGCTCAATCAAAAGCTTAACATATATAGGAAGCGTGGGCCAATTGAAATAGATGATGACAAAGTGGTTCAATATAGAGAGAGGTTAGACTATGAATTAGGCGTCATAAAAGAAAAGAAAATGTTAGATTATTTTCTTGTGGTTTGGGAGTTGATAAGATTTTGTGCTGACAATGATATAGAAGTTGGCCCAGGCAGAGGTAGTGCTGCAGGAAGTCTTTTATCTTGGTGTTTAGACATAACTAAAATTGACCCATTAAGATTTGATTTATATTTTGAGAGATTCTTGAACCCAGCCAGAAACTCGCCTCCCGATATTGACATAGACTTTGAGACTGGTTCAGATGTAAAGACTGATGAGTTTTTGTATAACAAATATGGAAAGGAATGCGTTTTCCCAGTTATAACATTTTCCACATTTAATGAGAAAGGATGTATAAAAGATGTTGTTAAAGCTTTTGGAGGAGATGCTGGTTTTGATTCTGAAATATTCGCTGTTACAAAAGAGATGCCTAAAATGTTTATGAAATATGATGGTGATTTAAAAGATTGGCTAGAACAGCACCCAAACACACCAGAAGCATCTGATTTAGTTAAAAAATGGATAGAAAATCCCAATAATAAAAAGACAATAGAGACAACCCTAACACTACAAGGTCAAGTTAGGAACCTAGGTAAACATGCGGCTGGTATAGTTATAACACCTGGTCCTGTTTGGGAGTATATGCCTGTAAATATGGTAAAAGGAGTAACTGTTTCTGGTTTTCAAGAATCTGGCAGTGGTAAAGATTTGTCTGATTTAGGAATATTAAAGTTGGACAGATTGAACTTAACCACACTAAACATACTTAAAGAGGCCATAAAGTTAGTTAAAGAAAATAGGGGCATAGATGTTTCTGAGCAGGTAAAATATGTTGATTTAGATAATTCAGATTTATTCGAAGAAATTAGAAGCGGAAACAATCAGGGTGTATTTCAGTTTGAATCTGATGGTATGTCCAAACTTATAAAGAGAATGCATATAGAAAGCTTTGAGGAAATGGTTGCCGCAAATGCTCTATATAGACCTGGCCCTATGGGTGTGGGTGCTCATGAAGAATATATTAGAAATAAGAAAAATCCAGAAGAGATAAGTTTAGTACATCCTTCTCTAGAACCTTTACTTAGAAACACTAATGGTGTACTTATATTTCAAGAGCAATTAATGTTTATAGCACATGAGTTGGCTGGAATGACTTTGGGAGAAGGCGATAATTTAAGAAAGGTAATGGATAAAGCTTCTAAAATCATAAAGAAAAACTTATCTGGAGATGTGTTAGAAGAAAAAGAATATAACAACAAGAATTATAAGGAATATTTAGTGCTTTGGGAAAAGTTCAAGTCAGGATGTAAGGAAAAAGGTCTTAAAGAAAATGAAGTCAAAGATATAGAAGAGTGGTTGGTAAAGTATTTAGGATACTCTTTTAATCGCTCACATTCAGTAAGTTATAGTTATGTGGCTATGCAAACATTATTCATGAAAAGGTACTATCCTACAGAATTTTATACCGCATTGCTCAATCATGCTAAAGATGATGAATCATGGTTGTCTTCTGCTATAATGGGTGCATTCACTAAAGGGATTAAGGTTTTACCTCCTAATAGGAAGTCAAGCTGGGAGTGGGGCATGTTAGACGAAGAAACTATTTTAATGGGCTTCTCTAGTATAAATGGAATGGGAGAGATTGCTTATGAGGAGTTACAAAAGGTAGACATTGCCAATGTGGGTAAGGATAAATTTTTTATGCATAAGTTTTCTAAATTTAATAAGGCAAATTTTGAAGCATGTTTAAAGGCTGGAGTTTTTGACGATTGGTCAGACTCTAGAGACGAGTTGATGGAATTTCGTAAGTTCAAAATAAAAAGTAATACTATGCAAATGGATTTGTTTGGACAAAATAGATTTGACATTATAGAAGAAAGTCTTAAGGAAAAGTTTGAGCCAACCCCTAAGGATGTAAAGTATAAGGATTTTATGGATGTTTGTATTTTGGACTTACAACTGTTTAATAAAATATCTAAAATAAAACAACAATTTAAAGAAGAGTACGATTTTACTATTGAAGCAGTAACTTCTTTTGACAACCCAAATAAATATTATTATTTTGTAATAAAAGACGTTTTAGAAAAAATTTCTAAAAATAATAAAAAATATTGGTCACTTGAACTTAGCGATGGGGGCACTTCTGTAAAAATGGTAGTTTGGTCGGATGCTTATGACAGAATAAAAGATTTAGTAGAAAAAGGGGGTATATATTTGACCAAGTTTTCTAAAGATAGAAACTGGTTAAAATTTCAAGATGGATGTCAATTCAGAAGAGTATATTAGTTTTTATATTTTTTATTAAAGTAATTTTTTATTTTTTCTTTAATATCATAAATAAGACCTTTAGGTACATATCCTAACTCTGCAAAGTTTTCATATATAGAAACTAATGGAGTTCCTATTAGTCCTCCATAAACCATGCCTGGTAGCCACACAAATAAGTCTGAATGCTTTGCGGCATTCCAACTTATTGCAAGCATTAAAACGTATATTATTGAAATAACAAAAACTCTAGGTAACTTACTACTACTAAAGCTTCTACGTATGATTGATTTCCAAACACCAGTACCTGCATCTATTAAAATTAAAAATAACATAAAGTATACTGCAGAAGCGTCATCCCATATGTATTGTGTTATAAATGATGTTAAAGCTGTACACCCAGCAAGTATGAAGTTTACAAATGAGTTTTTTAATCCAAGAGCAGAATCCATCAGCTCTTTCACGCTACCAAAGCCTAAAATTAGCTTATTCTCTTTCATATCAATATTATTTTTCGTATTTTTGTTGTTATATATAAATAGTCAATAATATTAAAAAATATCTCTCAATGCCTGATTTTATAAGGAAAATAATTTTTGATTACACTAAAAAAGATGGTGAAGAATCTGTAAGAAACATTATTGCTCCTAAATTTCTTAAAGAATCTTTTAATTCTTTTTCAGAAATAGACAAAGAGCAGGTTAAATACGTGTCTGGATTTGAAATAGACACTCATGGTTTGGATTCTGAAGAAGTAAAAGAATATGAAGAAACTATATGCGATTATTTTAGTTTAGCCCTTCCAACAATGGAAGAGTACTTCAACGATTTGGGCTTGGAATATAAAAGGATAAAGCAAAAATCTTTTAAAAAAGAGGGTGTTAAAAATCACAAGATAATAAAAGATAATTTATAAAAATTTGGAAACATGTTGAAAAGTGAAGAAGAAAATGATAAAGATAAAAACAAAAGCTCTCTTTGGGACATGTCAAAAAAGAGCTTTGTATCACCATTTTCCAAGTCAAAAAAATCTATTCCTGCTTCAAATAATTCAAATAAAAGATTTCTGTTGTTAGAACTTTTCAATAAAAAAATTAAAGAAGATATGACCAAGGAATGGAAAAATGTTTTGACTGATGGTTTAAAAAAATATTCTGAAATTATTAGTGACAGATGTAGTGGTTCTGCTAATTTTATTGTTCATAGCAGTCAGGATTTAGGTGGTTTAAGAAGTTTGTTAGGCTCACATGATGAAGGTGAAAATGATGAAAATAACGAAAATATATAATATATGTCAGATGTAAAAATACTTCACAATTATGTTTGTGATGAGGTTAAAGATGGAAAGCTAAATTTATACTTCCCACATAACTTAGACTTTAAAGCGAATCCAGATATTATTAAAAATAAGTTTTGGTTAGATGGTTTCGGATTTAGGCATAAAATTGTCAACAAGAAAAGAACAGATATAATATATCCTTTTGGATTTGATGTGGCATCATGTTTTGAGGAGAGAGATGTATTTAAGTACGTTTCTGGTTTTAATAAAACTAAAAATGTAAAGTTAAGTAAAAACGATTTTTTTGTATTCATATTTTCAAAATTCCTAAAATCATCAGGTGTTTGTGAAAAAAGTTATTCATATATTTTTGATTATTCAGAATCAAGTTATCCAAAATCAAAATTAAAGTATTTTAATACAATGAGTAAAGTTTTTGACAATGATTCAGATGAAAAAATTTTTACTAATGATTTAAAATCTATGGTTGAACCAATTGATTTTGTTAAGTCTAGACTTTTAAAGGCTAAACTCGATTATAACATTTTAGAAATTGTAAAATCAGAAAATGTTAAAAGTGATTCTTCATCTATAGATTTGCAAATAAAAAAAATACACTTGCCTAACCTAGTAGTTAAGGGTTTGGAAGGAGAACTTTTTGAAAATATAATAAATAAGTTAAACGATTTTTTTGGAGCCGAAAATTATAAATTATATTATAATATAATAGTTGGTGCTATATTTTCTTTTGATTTACAGTCTGAAGAAATAGAAATAGATTTTTCTGATAAAAAAAATCTCATAGACTCTGGAGGTCTTTTTATTACAAATACATACGCTAAATTATCTGATTTGGGAATAGTATCATTTCCAAAAGATACTTTTAACTCTAATGTTTTGTCTTATCATAAAAGTAAATCTTCTTGGTATTTTAATCCTAATATTTTATATAAATCATTAATGGTTCACTGCCAAAAAATAAATGAGATTTTAGAAAATTCAGATTATGATTTGAACCAAGATGATAACGTTAAAACGTTTTTGTCAGGAATGATGGAAGATTTAATTTTAGGAATGAAATCCTTAGGTATGTTTTTGGTAGACGATATAGACGTTAATATTAAATAAAAATAAAATGACAAACTCAAATAATTTAACTGGCATAATAAAAAGAATAAAATTTCATAATCCTTTAAATGGTTATGGAATATTAAGCGTTGAGGTGGTTGGTGAAAAGAATATAAAAGACAATATAACAGTAACCGTTAATCAGCCTAAAGTGTTTGAGGGAGTTACTATGAAATTTTCTGGTTCATGGATTAAACATCCTAAGTTTGGAAAGCAGTTTAAAGCAGATTGTTGTCAAGAAATACCCCCAGCAACTACTGAAGCTGTTATAAAATACCTAAGTTCTGGATTTTTTCCAGGAATAGGGCCTGTTACTGCAAAAAAGATTGTAAAATATTTTGGAGATGAAGCTTTGGATGTTTTTAGAAACAATATTGAGAGACTTACAGAAGTGAGAGGAATACATATAAGTAAATTAAAGGTATTAAAAGATAGTTGGAAAAGTAATCAAGAAATGAATAGTATAATGCTATTCCTTCAAGAGCATATGATTAGCACTATTTTTTCTGTAAAGATTTATAAAGAATATGGAATTAGCTCCATCCCTATAATAAAAAAGAACCCTTATAAATTATCTTCTGATATTAACGGTTTTGGTTTTACAATGGCAGATAAACTCGCTATGAGTTTAGGTTTTAAGAAAGATAGTGAAGAAAGAATATCTTCTGCAATACATCACATATTATCCAACAATCATTCTGATGGACATTGTTATTTGACCAAAAAACAGATTAATAAAAAATTGTTTAAATTAATAAACATATCTTCAGTAGAAAAGATTTCTAATATATTGGAAGCAGAAGAATTGTCAGATAGTATAGTTTGTGTAAAAATTTCTGAGAATCAAAATGAAGAAAAAAGGTACTATTCAAGAGATGTTTTTTATGATGAAAAATATGTTGCAGAAAAAGTTATTAGACTTTCTAAAAAAATATATGCTAACAATAAAGAAGAGCTTAAGGATAGGCTTGATTCAATGTTGAAAATGTCTGACATAAAATTAAGTGAAGAACAGTCTGAGTCAGTAATAGGTGTTTTATCAAATGGATTATCCGTTCTAACAGGCGGCCCAGGAGTTGGTAAGACAACAACGGTAAAATACGTATATGACATGCTGGTGTCTATGGGTAAAGAGGTTTTATTGGCCGCACCAACAGGTAGAGCCGCTCAAAGAATGTCTGAAGTCATAGGTTCTCAGTCAAAAACTATTCATAGACTTTTAAAGTGGGATGCTGGTAGTGGTAATTTCAGAAAGTCAGAAAAAGATATGTTAGATTGTGATTTTATTATTTTGGATGAGTCTTCTATGATAGACATAAGATTAGCATCCTCTTTTTTTAGAGCTATATCTCCAAGTACTCAAATATTGTTGGTCGGAGATAAAGACCAATTGCCATCTGTAGGTATTGGAAATTTAATGTCAGATTTAATTCAAAGTAATTGTATACAAATTTATAATCTACAAAAAGTTTTTAGGCAAGCAGAAAAGTCTAAAATCATAACTTACGCACATCAAATAAATAAGGGCGAAACACCAAATATAGACACGCCAATAAAGTCCCCTTCTATATGGAAGGATGACATTGATTGTATGTTTATAGATTCTTCCATGGAAAAAAGCTTAAGCAAGGTTTCTGACTTTTCAACTTTTAGATATGGAATGAATGCTCTTGATATGATTGTCAAACTATATAAGGATACTGTTAAAAAATATATGGGTAATAAGTGTGAAATTCAGATACTTACTCCTATGAATAAGGGTTCTATAGGAACTAGAGAAATAAACAAAAGAATACAAAAAGAGGTTAATCCTGAGTCAAAAAATAAAAAAGAAATAAAAATAGGAGATAGAACTTATAGGGAGGGTGACAGAGTTATACAAACTTCAAATAACTATGATTTAAATGTTTTTAATGGAGATATAGGTTATATAAAAAAAATAAATTCGAAAGATTCTAGCCTTATTATAGATTATGGTAATTCTAATAATTCTAAACTTGTTCAGTATGAAAGGCAGAATGTAATAGAAATAGAGCTGGCTTATAGTATTAGCATACATAAGTCTCAAGGTTCTGAGTTTGAGGTTGTAATTATGCCAGTTCTTAGTGAGCACAATATTATGTTGTATAGAAATTTGATATACACAGGTATAACTAGAGCGAGAAAAATGGCAATTTTAATAGGAGAAAGAGAAGCTTTTTATAGAGGTGTTGAAAATGTAAATCCAAATTCTAGACAGACTTCGTTAAAAACATTTTTAAAAGAACACTACGAAGAGGCTGAAGCTGAGTTAGAGTTTTTGGATTAGTATTTCATTTCTAATTCTTTCTTTTACAAGCTCTCTGTTATCCTTTAGTTCAGATTCCCAAACTCTAAATATTCCATAGCCCATACCTTTGGATATTATGTTTTTGTATCTGTCGTTTTGTTTTATTTTTTTTTGCATTTCGTTCAAAGTGCTATATTTGTCTTCATTACCATGATAGTAATCTCCGTCAACTTCACATAGCATATTGCAAGAAGGTATGTAGTAATCGAATATTTTACCTTTCAATATTTTTTGAGACTCATATTCTATACCCATTTCTTTTAGTAATGATTCAAATTCCCTCTCAGGCCAAGTGGTGTTTTTGCTCATTCTATAAGACTGAGCTTGAAGGTATTTTATTTTTTTTATTTTGTTTTTCGGTTTCAGTAACCTTTTTTTAGTTCTCCTCAATATAGAGGCTACTTTTTTCTTTTTTTCTTCTTCATTCATAACAAACTACTATTTACTTTTGATAATGCATTCTTATTTTTGATAAAAATTAGACAACACTATTTATAATTACTAATTAATAAATAAAAACAAATTATGGAAGAAAATAATCCTTTAGAACCAACTGTTCAATCAAGAACTAGACCTTCTCAAGAGCAGCAGGCTCAAAATGTACAAGATAACACATCTCAATCTAGAGCTCAATCAGTTGCGGAAAAGCACGACATACCAGCTCAGTTTATTGATACTGAATTTGAAGTTCCAACAGATTATATTGACTTACCATCTGGGGGCATATTTTATCCAAATGGAAAAAAAACAGTAGAGGTAAAGTATTTAACGGCAGAAGATGAAAACATTTTAACAAGTACTGATTTGATAAAAAGCGGTAAAGTTTTAGATGTATTACTTCAAAATGCACTTATCGATAAAGACATAACGGCAGATGAAATGCTTACTGGCGACAGAAATGCTGTTCTAATTAATTTAAGAATTACAGGTTATGGAGATGATTACGAAACTAAAACTACGTGTCCTAATTGTTCAGAGGTTAATGAAAATTCCATATTACTTTCTTCTTTATCAAATAGAGAAGTGTTTGACAAGCCAGACTCAGAAGGACTTTTTAGTGTTATGCTGCCTAAGTCAAAGGCAAACATAAGATTTAGACTACTAAATGGAGCCGATGAAACTAGGTTGCAAAAAATAAATGAAACGGGCAAAAAGACAGTTAAGGGAAGGCTTAAAGTTGCTACTGTTCTTACTGAAAGATATTTATTGCAAATCATGGATGTAAATGGAAATAGAGATAAGACGTATATTAAGAAGTTTATAGGAGTTATGCCTATAGCAGATAGTTTCTTTTTTAGAGAATATCTAAAAGATATGGAGCCTGGTATTGATTTAAATCATGATTTTGAATGTAACAATTGTGGGACGCCATATCGTCAAGAAATTCCTATAACAGCTAAGTTATTTTGGCCTAACGCAAATGTTTAATGAATATGTAATATGAGCATTTCATATAAACACATAGTAAAAGAAAACAATGTACCCTTTGATGAGATTTCAATTCCATCAAGGGGTATTTTTTATAAAGACAAAAAGGAAACTTTTTTAGTTAAATACGTTACTGCTAAAGAAGAAAATTTACTAACTTCTCCAACTTTAATAGATTCTGGTAGAGCTCTAGAAATGCTAATGAGTTCTTGTCTTTTAGATTGGAGCGGAAATATAGACAAGTTATTAGTTGGAGATAGAGATGCTTTTATGGTTTATTTAAGGTCTACTTCTTATGGTGATAAAGTTACTTTTGATTTTAAGTGCGGAAATTGCAATTCAGAAACACAAACAAGTTTTAATTTATCTGAATTAGAGATGAAAGAAATAAAAGAACAGCCAGACGAAAACTTGGAATACCAATTTACAATGCCCACAATGAAAATTAAAGGTGAAAAAATTATTGTAAAATTTAGACCTAAAACATTAGCTGATGAAAGGAATATAATAAAAACCGTTGAAAAAGAGTCTAAAAAAATTGGAGATTTAAAATTAGAAAACAGAATAGCTGTGACTTATAGAAGTCAGATAACCAGTATAAGCGGCATAAAAGATAAAGGTTTTATTAGAAAAGTAATTAAGGCAATGTCTTTGTCTGATTCAGCAAAACTAAGGTCTCACATGGATAGTGTAGAGCCAGGAGTTGATAATACAATACATACAACTTGTCCATCTTGTGGACATGTTGCTTCAAACAAAATACCTATAGACACTAATTTTTTCGGACTAAATCCAGAATACCGACAACACATGATGGATGAGATTTTTTTAATTACCTATTATGGAAAGGGTGGATTTTCTAGAGATGATGTTTTTAATATGCCTGTATATGAGAGAAGGTGGGTAATGCAAAGAATACAGGAGGAAGTAGAAAAGAAAAACAAAGCAGATAGACAAGCGGCAAGCAAAGCTAGAAGTGAAGCTAAGTCAAAATCTAGATAGTTAATTCAAATAAAATAAATTTTTTACATTTTGTAAAACAGAATATTATATGTAAATTAGCGTATAAATTAATTATATTAAAATGAGACACGAAAAATCAACACTTAGAAAAGAGCAAATAATATCATTGTGGACGAGAATGTGCAACACATTAAGTCAAGAAACTTCATTTTTGGTTGAAGGTTCTGATGGAAGTCCTTATTATGTGTTAAATATATCAGATGGAATATCTCTTTATATATCTGCACAAGAAACTACAAAAGGAACGACTGGTTATGACTATTCTTTAGGTGTAGTTTTTGGAGAGTTTGTAAATTATAAAGATTTCTCAATGAATCAGTCTGAATTTGATTCTTTAGCAAATTTATTTACTAGTTCAAGAAATAGTTTATTGAATGAGAAAGTGAAGTCTATTGTTGAGGCAAAGGAGAGTGAGTTTTATCATTTGATTAATCAATAGCCTTATGTTGATTAAAGCAAAAAAAAGCTCTTATCAAATAAAGAAAACTATGAAATATCTTTACGGAAGACCTGTTCATGTTTTAATGTTAGATGGAAATTCTGAGGTTTACGAATCTAATGATATTAAAGAGGTTAATAGGATGTGCGAAATATTAAACTCAAATACTGATAGTGGCTGGATTTATAGTGTCATAGAAGTCAAAAACTTTAGATAGACAAAACAAAAAATAATATTACACAAGGCTCAACTTAAATTTTGAGCCTTTTTTTTATAAAAATTTTACTATTTATATCTATACACACATATCATTATGGATAGTAAATATTATATAAGAAAGTTGGTTAGAGAATCGTTTTTGAATGAAGCTCCTCCTGGAGGTATGTTTGGAAATTTCAAACATTTGAAAAAAAATAACAAAAATGGACACAAAATGTCATCTAGCAATGATTTGGGAGATGTTAAAAGTTGGTATGAACATCCTGTTTTTGATAAGAGTAATGTTTTGAATAAAGAAAGTGAAAATATGATGGAAGATGCTTTTAAAAAAATTGAGTCTATTTTATTATCTTCATATTTCGGCATTGATAAAGAATCTTTTTCTGAAAAAATAAAAGATTTATTTAAAAAATACAAATCATTAATGAAAAGAGGTTTTAATGACATATCTGGTCGGGATGGAGCTATAAGCTCAAGTACTATTAGAGACTTGAGAAGTTTGTCTTTAGATGCCAAAAAAATATTGTCTCAAAAAAATCCTATTGCAGCATCAAATAATTATGTAGTTAATTGGTTGCAAACTAAATAGTAATACAATGGAAAATTACGAAGAAAATGTAGAGGATATAGAAAAGCGTTTAGATGAGATTTTGGGTAATATTGGTCACAAACTAAAATCTTTTGCTAGTGGATTAGGTGGAAATCGTTACACAGACGCTGATGCAAAGGGTTCTAATCCTAAGACTCCAAATCAAAATTACTTAAAATATGTAGCCTCAACTGGTTCGGATAGTGAGAAAAAGGCAGTCATGGGAAAGCCGGGTCTTTATAAGGTTGGAGAAAATTATGCAAAAAAAATTGACAAAGAATTAATTCCTTATTTGGCTTTTGAGGTTGACGAGAAAGAAACAAATGCAAAGGGAACTTTGGTTCACACATCAAATCAGGCAAAAGTTGAAAAGCTGTTTCCATCTTTAAGTTGGATACTTAAAGGCTCTTGGAAAGCTGAGACTTTAGGTTTGACTAAAACTAAAAGAAAGGCTAGAGGTTCAATAAAAGGGCAATTAATTACGTTTAGAGGAGAGTGGTTGAGTGGCGCTTTTATGGGCGTTTTTAAAGGTGGTGCCATTACGGGCGGACAGATGATAGATGGTTATTATTTGGGAAGTGCAGATGGCTATAAAATAGAGCCTTGGGACTTTAAGTCGGGAGGTTCATCTATTGGTTCTGGATTTGTTATGGGTCTTAGAATGGCGAAAGAAAATACTAAACACAAAAAGTTATCTATTATACAAGTTAAGAAAGGTTTGCAAATAAAGATAGTAGACAACAATGATATAGAACATTTGCTTAAAATAGATAAAGGAGTTGATTATGATTCTTTGGATATGAAAATAAATGATATAGATGTTTCTTGGGAACTTTACAATAGAAGTGCTGGAGACTTTGAAAAGTCTTATATAACTGTTGGAAGCAATTTTGATATACCGGGAATAATAAACATAGATAAAGGTGTCCAATCAATAGAGGTAAAAACATCTGATTACGAAGAAAAAGAAGTGGAAAAAGGTAAGGAGTCTAGTTCCAAAAAAGAAGAAGTTCTTAGTAGATTTCTTTTAAAAACAAAAAGAAAAGGCTTCGGAACTACATCTAATGGATATAAAATAGACTTAAATGACGATAAAGAGTTGTCAGAAAAAGTGTCAAAATTTATAGAAGATATAGATTCTGAAAGGTTTTTTAAGTATATAAATTTTTTCAAAAGATTAGCAAATGAAGGAAGGATAGATGGTTACGGCAATTATCCAGCATTGGCTTTTATATACCCTAAGCAAAAGGGTGAATCATTTAAGGATAAAGATGCAGAGAGAGACAGGGTAATGTCTTATTTTTCTAATTTTAGACAACAAGTCATTAACAATATCGTTTCTGACCCTATATCTCAACGCTATATGGATAGCATAAAAAAAGAAATAAATTCAAAACCAAAGGTTAAGAAAACTTCTAAAAAATCCTCTAAAAATACAATTGTTAAACCAAAAATATCCCCCAAAAGTATTGTGAGTGCAAATCTTAAAGAGGATGATTCTGCATTATCAATATCTAAAATCTTAAAAAAAATTATTTAATATTGTAATATTTTTCATATTAATTCGTTTATATAATAAAGATAAAAATTATAATTATGAGCAAGTTTAAAGAATATGATAAAAGATACGGAAAACACCCAGGTGATGACGTAGTAGTTAATGATGTTAAAAATAATGATAAATCTAATTTTATAGCAACATTTATTGCTTTCATTTTTCAGTTATTTTTTACAGGTCCAAATAAAAATTGGAGAAACCCACTTTCTGTAGTTGTTATGGGTCTTATGTTTCTTGGTTTACATATATTTCTTTTGTTTAATCAAAGTATGTTCAATTCTTTGGTAGACTTTTTCAACTTTGGAGATAGTATCAAAGCGTTAATGAGTGGGGTATTTTGTATATATTTAATCATTCAGTGCATTAGGGGTATTTGGATAATTGGTGGGTGGAATCAAAATCCAATTGGAAGACCTTTAAATGTTATTCCTGGTGCTGGAGGTATTGTAAGAGGTGGTTCTAGGGATTATTACAAAACAAATACAAATCACTTAGATGACGCTATAGGTTCAACACAATCTTGGATGAATTCACAAATGCAATCTATGACTAATAATCAAAGAGAAAGTTATCTTAGAGATTTTTACGGAGGCAAAAAGAAGTAGGGATATATATTTAATTTATATAATATAAAGGGTAGCAATCGCTACCCTTTTTTGTTTACTTTATTTTTCAATTAATTATTTTTATTGAACTATATTTATTAGTAATATAAGTTTAATAAATGGCAGCAAACGAAAAAGGAATTAGTGGTGATGCTCTGAAGAGAGCTCAGGCTTACAATGCTGCTATGGATAGAGCTGCTAAGTCTATGGAGCAACAGCAGGATTTCGTTAATTCTATGTCTAGCACTTTTCTTGGTATTGGAGGAAATGAGTTTTTTAGAAACCTAACTACCGATGAATATAATGCGAAATTAAAAGATTTAGAAGCCACGGCCCAATCTATTGAGGCTGATGCCGAAACTGCTTCAGCTGCTTTAGACAAAACCTTTGATGATATAGCAGAAAACCTAGGGATATCTTTAGATAATTCTGTAGAGTTGGCTGATAAGTTAGGTTTAACCACTGAGGAGGCTGATAAACTTGCAGAAGCTTTTGAAAAAGCTGGAGGTGATGGCGCTACTTTTAGTGGCGTATTAGACCAAATGAAGGATGGCGCAGATGACTTGGTTGACAAAATAGTTAATGAAGGAGATTTGCCAGAAAATTTAGTAAAGCCTTTTCAAGATGCTTTGGCTGAGAGTCAAGATTTAAATACTCAACTAGATATAACTAATGACCAAATGAAAAATGTTCAAGAAACAACATTTGACATCAGCAAAGGTTTGAGTGCTATGGGCAAGAATTTGACTAAATCATTTAAGTTAGATTCTTTAATAAAATCGGCTTTAGATTACGATAAAACAATAAAAGATGCCCAACAGAAAACTAGTATAAATTTTAGTGAAAATACTGCTGGCATGGCTGCACTAACTTCTGAAACAGCCAGATTTGGAATGAGCGTTGGAGAAACTACCGAAGCTATGGGTCAATTGAGTGTAGACCTTCGTACAACAAATTTTGAAGTTTTGGCAGAAGCTGCTGAGAGTATGGCTGCCCTGGGTAAGTCAACTGGTTTAAACACGGCAGAAATGTCTAAATTACAAAAGGAATATGTAAAATTTGGTGGAGGCATCAAACAACTTGAGGAAGATGCGGCTGCAACTATGAATGATGCTAGAGTTTATGGTGTTAGTGGAAATGAAGTAATGCAAGAGATGTCAAAAAACATGTCTAAAATGCGTACAATGGGTTTCACAGGAGGAGAGGCTTCTTTAAGAAAAATGGTTTTAGAGTCTAAGCGTTTAGGTATGAATGTTGATGAAATTTTTGAAACTGGTAAAAGAGCAAGAAATATTGAAGGAGCTATGGAGATGGCTGCTGAACTACAACTTGCAGGAGGCTCTTTTGCTGCTATAGACCCAATGCAATTGCTTTCTGCTGCACGTAAAGGTCCAGAGGAACTTCAGAAGTTGTTGGGTGAAATGGGTAAAGACATAGGTACGTTTAACTCTGAAACTGGGAAATTAGAGTTTGATGCAGTAGATACTGACAGACTACAAATGGTTTCAGATGCAACTGGTCAATCTATGGAAAGTTTGACTAATATGATTGGTCAAAATGCAGAAGATATGAATAAAATGGACCTACTTGGAGGTCTTGGTGCGAGCTTGGATGGTTTAGATGATAAGCAAAAGGCGTATTTAATGCAAATGACTAAAGTTGGAGAAGGGGGCAAGCTTGAATTTACGGGTGAAATGGAAGGTATTGATGATTTTTCACAAATATCAGCAACTTCAATTCAAGAAGCAATTGCTGCCGAAGAAAAAAAGAAAAAGACATTAGAAGACCAAGCTAAACAAAATCAAGGTCTTATGGATGCTGTTGATGCTTTAAAGAATTCTGTTATCAACACTTTAGTGCCATTTTTCCAACCTGTTATAGAATGGTTAACAGGTATGATTCAAGCAATTAATACTGCAGGCCCTTTCTTGAAGGGTGTTTTTGGTATTCTTATGGCAACTATGGCAGTTCTGTTCGGACCAGCTAAAGCTTATCTTAATGGAATTGCTCAAGGTAGAGGTTTTGCCATAGGAAGTAAAGGTGGCGGATTTTTAAAAGGAATTAAAAGTGTTTTCAAGGGCGGTGGTGGTGCTGCTGGTGCTGCTGGTGCTGTTCAGGGCCCCAAGCCACCACCTTCACCAGGAGGAGGGGCTGGTCAAGGTTGGATAGCCAAATTGGCTATGGGTATAAAATCTTTTAGTAGAGTAAAAATGAAAGATATTTTAATGCTTGGTTTTGCATTGACAGTGATTGGTGCTGCAGTTGCTGTATTTATGTTAGGAATAGCTGCAACAGGAAGTCCTGATGGTGCTCAGCTTGCTGCAGCAGCAGCTTCTATGATTATTATGGCTGGCGGTTTATGGTTGGCAACTAAGATAATGGGTAAAATGAGCATGAAAGATGTTCTTTTGGGAGCAGCCGCGATGGCAATTATGGGTGTGGCATTAATACCTTTTGCATATGCTGCACTAATGATGAGTGAAGTAGATTGGGTAAATGTTCTTGCTGGCGTTGGTGTTGCAATGTTAGTTATACTCGCATTAACAGCCTTAGGTTGGGCTATGGTGTTTGGGATGCCTCTTTTACTTTACGGGGCTGCAGCATTAGCTATAGCAGGAGTTGCACTATTGGTTGGCGCTGTTTTGATGGGTATGGCAGGAGATTATTTATTGAAAGCAATAGGGCCTTTAGAAATGATTAAAGAAGCCGATTGGAGTGGTTTATATCCTTTCGCAGCAGCCCTTTCTTCTTTTGGTTTTGGAACTATAGCTGCAGGTATAGGCCTTCTTATAGGGTCTGCAATGCTGGCTGCGGCAGCACCAATGTTAGCGATGGCAGCGCCTATGTTGATATCTTTGGCTGAAACTGATTGGAAAGGATTGGTAACCCTAGCCAGTGGATTGAATACTTTAGGTCCTGCTTTAATAGGTTTTGCTTTTGCAGGTTTAATGTTCTTTAATCCATTTGTTTTATTTGGTATAGCATTGATGTTAGAAGCTTTATGGGAGCTTAGAAGTGTTATGGTTAGTCTTGGCCCTAATTTAGCAATGGGGGCTGATGGAATTGAAAGAATGGCTGCAGGAGTATTGCAATTAGAGTCTGCCGTAAAAGGTATGAATGTTTCTAAATTAGAAAAGTTAGCAGAGATTATGGCCGAAGGTGGTGCTGAAATGGGTAAGTTTGTTGCAGAAGTAAATAAAGCAGAATCATCAAAAGTGACACATGTTGTAAAGTTACAAATAGATGGTAAAGATTTACAGGAAATAATTCTAAAAGACACTAAGCATAGTACTTAATAATTAATCGCATTATTTTTATTTAAAAATATTTATATACAAAGAACACAACTATGTCTGTACCTTATGATGAAACATTTGAAGAATTTGAAAGAAGAACTGGGTTAGATGCCTTTTTTTCAGACTATTCTAATGAAGTTAGGGGTAAGTTGTTGTCTAAAAATTTAGAGAAGCCTAAAGACATTTATGATGTGATATATCCACAAATGAGAGAAGATAATCTCTCTAAAAATGTTATTTCAAGTAGCGATTTAGAAATAGATTCACAAATAATAAGAGAAGCTTTAACTAAAAATCTTGTTTCTAAACAAAAAAGTTTAGAGGAAAGTGGAGACTTACAAAGAAAAAGGTTAGAGTCTAAAAATAAGCTTGTTGAATCTTCTAAGAGTTTAGAAGATTTTGCAGAAGAGTCTAGGAAAAGCGCAATACTTAAAAATAATGATATATCTAAAAATGTAGACTCCATATCTAAAGTAGCTAGAAATGAAAATTTTAGAAAAAATTCAGAATCAAAATTAAATATTGATTCTTTCTCTTCTGATTATAGAGATAATTTGTTGTCTAAAAATTTAGTAAGAGACAATGACCCATATAATAAAATCGCTTCTTCAGACAATCAAAGTAAAGTAGATAGGGATATAAATCTTAAATATAACAAAGAAAAAATAACAAATTTAGAAATAGATTCACGAACCCCCAGAGAAGTTAATGAATCAAAAAATTTAAGTAGTATTAATGATTTATTAAACGATTCAGAATCAAGTAGAAGCAATTTGATTTTAAAAAATAAATCAGAAAATGCAAGCATTGAATCTATTTCAGAAGACATTAGAGCTAATAATAATTCCAAAAACTTAAAAACAAATAACAGTATAGAAAACGAAAGTTCTTTATATAGGTCTAATTTATTAAAAAACAATAGAGAAAAAAATACAAATTTAGAATCTGACTCTTCTAATTATAAAAGTATAAATCAGTCAAAAAACACTGATAAAAATTATGATGCAGAATCTGAAAATGAAAAATACAGAGAAGATACTTTAACTAAAAATACTACAAAAAATAGTAATTTATTGAGTGATTCAGAGGAGTTAAGAGCTAATGTTTTAAGTAAAAATTCTGAAAATAAAACGAATTTAGATGTGGAATCTTCACAATATAGAGATTCTGTAACTTCAAAAAACAAAATTGTAAACACCGATTTAGAAAAAGTTTCAGAGAATTTTAGAAGTGACACCACATCCAGAAACGAATCAAAAACTTCAAGTTTAGAAGATACTTCAAAACCGTTTAGGCAAGAAGATTTGCAAAGTAATGTTTCAAATAGTAATAATCTTAAAAATGATTCTCAAGAATTTAGAGAGCAAGACCTTTCTGCAAATAAGAAAATTTCTTCAAATTTAGATTTTGATTCTAGCGTTTACAGAAGTGACGACCTTTCGTACAATACGCCTACAAAAAGTGACTTGGAGTCGGATAGTTTTCCTTATAGAGAAGATGATTTGTCAAATAATAATTTGAGAAAAACTGACTTAGAAAGTGAATCTGAAGAGTTTAGACAACAAGACCTTTCGTCAAATAAAAAAAATGATACTAATCTATTTGAAGATTCTATTCCATTCAGAAATGATGACATTTCTTCTAATTCTCCAATAGACTCAAGTTTGGAGGAAGATTCAGAAGCGTTTAGAGATAATAATTTAGTGCCAAATGTTCCCTCAAATTCTGAATTAATTGGCGACAGTTTTCAGTATTTGTCAACTAGTTTAGCTGCCAACTTACCTAACGATAGTAATTTGGAGGAAGATTCTTCTGGAGATAGATTAAACAACTTATACAGTAACATAACTCAGCCTGAAGATTTGGGCGACAACTCTATAGGGTTTCGGGCAAATAACACAAGTAACAATGTAGAAAATGATACTAACTTATTAGTAATCGCCAAACCAGAAAGGGAAGACCAGACATCTTCAAATGTTTCTAACACTAAAGATATAAATCAAGTTTCTAAAGTTTTTAGAAATGACCAACTAGCAAAAAATCCTAGTAGATTCAATTTAGGAGCAAATATAATACTAGAGGGTACTAGTACCTTTGTTGGAGTTTCTAGATTGGAAATTTCAGGAGCCATATTTAGGGCTACTCAAAATCTTTTAAATGGTGATAAAGAAAACATTAAATCTGTTTTTGACGATGAAGAGTCTATAGATTTTTTAGATGAAACATCATCGAATCAACTCAGTCCAGGAGGTAGAGAATATTTAACTAAAAGAAATTCTATTAATAGTTTAAATACGATAGAAGGAGGCGAAAACATTATTGGAACTTATGGAACATCTCTCATTGATGACACATCTAGAGTTGATGATGGTTTAGGGTTTTATTCTTCACCATCTAGTGTGGGATTTGTTACTAATCTAATTTCTTTACACAATATACAACAAAACACTTTTCAAAGTAAGCCTGGTGAAACATATGACAAAGGAGTACAGAGTGCAATAGAAGGGTTGAGAAACTTTGGTTCAGCTGGTTTTCAAGAGTTGTTGAGCAAGACTGGGATAAATAAAAGATTGCAACAAAGGACTAACACTACGCCTGCAGAAGTTATTTCAGAAAATGGTGGAACTTACTTAGCTGATTCTGCCGAAAAAATACTAAAACCATTGAACCCATCTAACTTAGATGATTCTGAAGGTGAAATTACAGGCTTAAATATGGTGTCTCAAACAGACACTTCAGATGCAATAGAACAAGATTTTGACAAAGGAGGAAGTAGAAGAAGGGGAGTTAGGCATGTTATAGATACCATTGCAAATACTGATGAAGATAAAATTTCTTTTGCTAAAAATTTCAACGTACAAGGAACTGAGAATTCTTCTAGCGTTTTTGTTTTAGGCAAAAAAAAAGATGGAAGTTACAAAAAATCTTATAATAGATATAGCATTAAAAACCCATATGCACCAGAGGGTGCCGAAACGTTAAGGTTTGTTTTGACTAATTATTCAATACCCGCAATAGAAGGTTCTGCAATGTCATTTCCTGCATATATAGAGTCGTTTAACCATGGAGACAGTGCAACATGGAACTCTACTTCTTTTTTAGGTAGACCAGAACCAATATATACATATGGCTCTTCTTCTAGGGATGGAAGTGTTTCTTTTTGGGTTTTAACTGATTTCGCACAAAGGGTAGATATTGGATACAAATTCGATGAGACAACTGGTCAAGTTAGTAAGATTACTGAATCGTTTGGCAATAAATTTTCATCAATAAGAACTCAAGACAGTGCTGAAGCAGATGAGTTAAGAGCTGAAGCCAACGCTGCCTTAAATAACAGAAAAAGATTACCAAGATTAAAGCCTGGGACGAAGCCATTTACACCAGAGTCTGCTTCTTACTTTGAAAGAAGAAAGTTTCAAGCAGAACAAAATAGGGAACTAAATGAGCAAGCTGCAGAATTGGATGAAGCGGCAGATGCAGCTGCTGAATCTGCTAATTTAGCAGCACAAAGAAATCAGAGGTTTAGAGAAAGTGCAGGAGGCACAAATATATATAAACTTTTTGATACTTTTTCAACTACAAAAAAAGAAGAAAATTATGTAGAAAGCTCTGTGGAAAACACTATGGACAAGCTTGCTGAAATGAAAAAGAGAAGCATTTTTCAGCCATCATATTTTTCTGGTAGTAAGGTTGATTTCTTAAAGAGAATGGAATTTATTTCAAAAATGACAAGACCAGCAAGAAATAGACTATCTGATAGACAACAGTCTGGATTCTCTTTTTCAAGACCGCCAGTATGTCATTTAACTTTGGGTGATTGGCTAGACCATGATATATTAGTTAGTAGTGTTGCATACGATTATGCAAGCTCTCCATGGACATTTGACGGTGGAAAAGTTCAGCCGATGTGGTGCAAAGTTACGTTAACCTTTAATATAATTGGAGCTTATGGCGGAGAAGCAGGAGAAGACCCACCACTATCTACAGATGTGGGAGGATATTTCAGTAGAAGAGTTAGTAAGTAACTTCTGTTTACATTTTATTTTTTTGTTTTATTTTGTATAAAAAATAACTAATAATATTTATTGATAGTATATATTAAACAATAATGGGAAGAGATAGATATAAGTTGTTAAGGACAAAAAACGCAAAAGGCACAGAGATAATGCCTCCTATAAAAATAAATGAAAGAGATACTGATGTTTTTAGGGTTTATAATTCTGATAAAACTAGATTAGACAGAATATCTGCAGAAGTTTACGAAGATGATACTTACGGATGGCTTATTTTGATGGCAAACCCAGAGTACTATATGGAATTTGACATTCCTAAGGAAGCTGTGATTCGAATCCCACTGCCTTTAAGAGAAGTTTTGACCGAAGTGGAGGGTAAGTTGTTAAGAAAAAAATCAATAAACTAAATACAGAAAATGCCAGTAATCCCAGAAAATATAGCTGATTTACAGTTTGATGAGAGAGATTTATATTTAGATGTTAGACTGACAACTATAAGCAATGAAGGTGCTGTAGTAACAGACCCAGACACTGGGTTTATAAGTCAAGTTGAAGACTTTACAGGATTACCCACTTTTAAAACTGGTTTTTTTAGAAGGCAGATAGGTTTTGGAATTACTAACGTAAAAATTGAAACAAATACATCTCTTCAGCCTATTGTGGAAATAGAGTTTAAAGACTTGTTTGGAAAAACAGTTTTTGGAGAAACGTATGATGTCGATGCTGATGGAGTTAATTATGCTGCTCTTTTTCAGTGGCCTCCACCTAAGTTTGTATTTACATTTAAAGGATATTTAGGAGCTCCTGTTACATGGTTGCTAAATATGAAAACCACATCTACTCAATACAATTCTGATGATGGAAGTTATACTATAAAGGCAACTTTTGTGCCTAATCAATGGGGTATGTTTGCAGATATACCGTTTTTATATTTGTATGCTGCTAAAAAATTGAGAGCCGATAGGTTAGACACTAACATAGGAAAAGATAGTAAAACTTATATAGAAGCAACAGAAAGTATTATTGATTTGATGTACATTGGTAAGACGATAGAGGTTGAGACTGCAAATTTAACTAAAGAGTACGATGAAATAGTTGCCAAATTACAACTAGCCAAAAGAGACCCAATACAAGGCGTTGTAAGTGGAGAATTAACATTTAATGAAGATGGAGGAGAAAATATAATATCAAGTAAAATACCTGGTAGAGGTGAAATACCTGATTTTGTACCTATAAAAATTACTAAACCTAAAGATAATGCTTACACGGAAGATGATGAAATATTAATCCCTGCATTGAAAAATTTAAGTCCTAGTTTACGTAATATAGAAAATTGGAAAGTTAAAATTTCCTCAACTCCAGGAGCTTCTAATATCAAGCTGCCAAAGTTTGGAGGTAATGTAAGTAATACTGATATAGAAAAATTAAAAACAGGAGCTAAAAAGCTTAATCCTATAATAGATTCGAATTTAGAAATAATAGAGAATGCAATAAAGGCTAATCTTTATAAAGAAAATAGAAGCGAGTTGCAAAAGTTGACTATTTCTGAAGTGTTTAGCAGAATCGCTAGAGACACTGCCTATATAATGGGGTACATAATAGATGCAGGAGAGCAAGGTTACCTTAATAACGTTGAAGAGAGAAATAAGGCAGAAGAAAATAAAACCATAGGAAGATATTATCCTATGATATTTGATAAGTCAAAAGATGGAAAAAAAGATTTGGGAAACCAAATACCAGCAAAAGGCTTGGGTACTGAAAATTTTGAAAAAAAGTTTGTTAATGATTTTATTACAGCTATAAGTTTTGGTATTGCAGAAAATAGGGCTTTGCAAAAAGAAGCTGCTGAGGGTGGTGACAAAACTATAAAACATATTATAAATAATATGGAAATAGGCGCTGACAATCCTTATTTGGGACAGAATGATTGGTCTATGATAGCGTCTATAATGGTTAAAAGAGCGGGTATAGCTGGTTTTTTAACTCAAAGCTTTAATCCTGCATTACCTGGTAATTTAGAGCCAAATGGTAATACTAGGTTTTATACTGGAGATTATAAGAAAAATCAAGATTATGATAAAATAAGAAGTTTGGCGAGTTCAGATTTGGCTAACATTACAGACGTTGTTCTAGCTCAATTAGACACTGAAGGCTTGCAGAAGTTAAAAGAATTTTGCATCGCAATAAGAGCTTGGATACAAAGGCCAGACGCTGACCTTGATTCTGTTCGCATGTGGAATTTTGGCTCTGGTGGAGTTATGAGGCGAGGCATTGTAATTAACCCAGGATTAGCTGCTTTGACCACAACGGCTCAAGGTAAAAGAATTGTAAATTTTTTAAGAGACGGTTTTCCAGATGTAAGAATGATTACATATTCTTCTATGAAAAGTAAATTAGGTTCATTCTATGATAATAAAAATAATGTAATGAATAGAACCAACGCTCTTGGTACAGAATTGAAAAATGCAGGTGTGATAATGTATACATTTGAGGAAGTTTTTGCAAATTTAATTGGCAGTGAAAAAGCATTTTTTGGACAAACTACAAAACAAAAAAATCTTGGTAAAAAAGGTACAACTGTATCTCCTACTTGGGGTAATGGTATGGATTTTAAGACCAGCTTAGGTTCGTGGGTAGGAATGGGTGGCGTTGTGTTTGCTCATACTGGATATGGAGGAACCCCAGGTTTCGGCTCTCGAGAGGAAGGTAATTATACAGAATATGTTGTTTTTAGTGATTCTGGAGATGTTTCAAGAGTTGGTGGCGCATTAGAAAATCCGGGGCTTGTGCCAACAGCAACAGGCGATGAAGAAGAAGATGAACAAAAGGATAATGAAGCTGTAGAAGATGAGGTGGCCAAAGTAATAACTTTAGATTCAACACGAGTGCCAGAAGACGAACAAGAGCCAGATGGAGCCAAAGTAACAAATCAATTTCTTCTTTTTTTTAACAAAAGATTGGCAGGATACACTGGTGGAGGAGACATTCTTTTTGGTTTTGGTGATTCGTCAAAGTATGGAGGTAACGGTGTTGGCTTTTCATTATATAATTACAAAAAGGCAAGTAGTGTAGACACTAGAAGCTCAGTACCCGAATATTTTAGGCCTGATACTTTTAGTTGGCGACAATATTTTGGACCAACACATGGTGAATCAAGTTCAGACGGTGGAGCACAAGGCAACTTTATTAATGTCGAACAGACACCAGTAATTATAGCTCCATATGCTCAATATCCATCAAGGGATGAAACAAGTCAATCATTTACTCCAATTGCGGGAGGTTTGAATGCAAAAGAAAACAGAGCACCAGTTGGCTCTACTCGAAATAAAAACAATCCAATTAGTGCATTCAACGATGAGGGTGATTATTCTCAGATGGCTTTAGTCTTTTTGAGAAAGTTAGCTTTGGGATTGTTGCCTAAAATACAAAAAATACAAGATGAAGTAGATAAAGTTTTTGGACAAATATTAGGCAAAGCTGGAGAGCATGAAGATTTGATATATAAACAAATGCACACACTTTTTCATCAGTGGCAAATATTGGGAGGAAAAAGTGATGGAAGTAGAATAAATCAAGTAGGAGAACCAGCAACGCTAACTCCGAATGTAGCAATAGAAATGCAGAAAGTTTATGGAAGCGAAGTTCCCCCCGCTAAAACCCCCTCTTCTAGAGAAAGGAATAATGGAAGTGTTCTTGGTGGAGGTTTTAGGTATGACTATCCTCTTCAGGCTATTGGGGCTAGTGATGTTAAAGTGAAAGATGCATTAATTAGTTTAGCTCCACTTTATGCGGCAAAAGCAAATACTACCACATTAAATATGTTTCAGCAATTGTGTACCAAAAATAACTTTATGTTTTTCCCTATATGTGGAAATGCAAGATACGATAAAGTGACTGACATTTTTAGACCCCATGAAATGATGGGTCCAAGAATAGGTAACTTTTTCCAAGTTATGTTCCAACCAACACCAGAAAGTAGAACTTTAGTGGGTAATGATACGGAAAAAAAGCAGTCTGCTGTAAAAGATTTAAGAACCTTTGAAGTTGAAGCTTTCCCAATAGCATTTGGAGACCCTACAAATAAAATTATTAAAAATGTACAAGTTAGCACTGATGAAAATAAGGTTACAGCTGAAAGTATAGTTAATTTACAAGCAATTGTAGATAACGATAACAAAAATAAAACCGTAACCACTGACTGTAGTTTACTTTCTGTTTTTGAGGGAAGAAGTTACAAGGCTGGGGTTGAAACTATTGGAAATTCCCAAATATCACCTCTTCAGTTTTTCTTTTTAGAAAATCACACTATTTTTACTGGTCTATATCAAATTATTAAAGTGAATCACAAAATAACTCCCAACGATATGACTACAGATTTGTCGGGAATAAAAATGAGATATGGAGGAAATAGTTATGGTGGAGTTCTACCAATAACTCTTCAAGACTTTGAGGATGCTGCAGGAATAGCTAAAGAAGCTCCTTTAGAAAAAGCGTCAACAAGTTCAGCTGCAGAAGACAAGGAGTTACAAGAGAAGCTTAATTCAGAAGACCCCGCTAGTGATGGTGGAGGTGCTGGTGGTGGCGGCGGAACTGGTGGAGACTACGCAGTCACTGGTACTGATAAAGGCTCTAAAACTGTTGCATCATACTTAAGAAGCAGCACCAAAAAGAGAAGAATAGATAAAATTATAAAAAAATGCGTAGAAGAAGGTATTACGAGTAATTTTGCTATCGCATCGGTATTATCTATATGTAGCAAAGAAAGTAGTTTCGATTTAAAGTCAGAAGGGTTTCTTTACAGCGCCAGTAGACTGCCAGAAGTTTGGAGTTATTTTAAAAAGAACGACCCTGTAAAAGGTGGTTTTGTTAATCCAAAAACAAAAAAGGCTGATTCAGACAAATATCAAGAAAAAATTGCAAATATTGTTTATACACAAAAGCCAGTAGGTATAAGAACAAATGGTTATGGGAACACACGTAAAGGTGATGGTTGGAAATATAGAGGAAGAGGATACAATCAAATCACGTTTAAATCTGGATATGAAAAGGCTGCCAAAAACTCAGGAGTTGACCTTATAAGGTATCCTGAAAGATTGTTAGAAGAAGATGTAGCGACAGCTGCTTTAGTTGGTTTTTTTAATGGCAGAAGAAGGACATCAAGATTTGGAACAAAAAAAACTGGGTATACCACAAGGCAGGAGGGTTATGGATGTCCCGACAATGGTGTAACATTCCCAGATTTAAAAAACGCAGTATTCTTTTATTATCATTTGAACACAGGGCCAGGCAAAACAGTTGCTGCAGTAAAAAAGAAGTTGAGTCCTAATGACAAACTAGGAGGAATGAGAAGAGCTCAAGGAAGAGCTCCAGCATTTGTTGAATATATTAACAAAAACTTTGAAGGACAAGGAGTGACTATACTTAAGGAAAAAGGTTAAATTCGTAGTTATATATCTGACAACAAGTAAGAGGCATAAGTCAATAAAATACTTATTAAAAATGTTTTTTTAATAGAATAGACATAAAACCATAAGTTTATAATTTTTTATATTACAAATAATTTATACATTTGTCACATGCTTCATAATTTGATAAAGATTTGTAAAATATTCCCTTATTCATCAGATGATTTGGATTATATAAATGCTCATTATGGAGATTTTGCCTTAGATATAATAGATAATATAGATATCAATTTGGAGACGGTAGTCCCAACTTTAATTTTAGGATGGAATAAAGTTAAAGAAATGTACCCAGAACAGTCTATTTTGTCTAGTAAAATAAGCGATAATTTGTTTTGGACTTTTAGTTTAACTGAAAAAGAAGAAAAGAACAAGTCTGATATAAAGTCTTTTTTAGAGTATTCTATAAAAAAATTTTTTCACAAAAAACCCATTTCATATGATGCTATAGTAGATGGTGAGTTAAGAGATTTTCTATTGAAAAATATAAATAAAAATTCAAGGTCTTTTATATATTTTCACAAAAATGTGTGCTATATTCAAAATGAATCAGATACTTATACTATAAGTATACCTAGTTTAGAATATGTGGGTAAAGATTCTAGAAAAATATTAACAGGACTTATTAATAAAATTGAATGTACGTTATTTAGTTATCAAAATTCTGTTAAATACGTTTATATAGACCAAATAAGAGATGTTATGACAACAGAAAATATATTCTGGTCTAAATACTCACACTATATAGAGCCAAAAGATTTTAATAGAATGTTTTTAGGAAGAAACATGTATAGAAATATACCTATTTTAATGAAAATAATAAGAGATAATCACGAGGTTACAAAAGATGAGTTAAACTCTTGCATGAGACAGACCGTAAAAGATAAAATAACTTCATGGTTATCTACTAATAAAATATATTTTGAGCCTAACTTTAAGGTTCCAAATGGTGTTAGAAGCACTTGGGAAAACGGCAAAAAATATTTAATGCTTAGGTATTCTGACAAAAGAACTATAACGGGTAGGATAAATTGTGTTGATTCTTTTAATCCACAAATGCTACCCAAAGATAGTGTTATAAGAAATCAAATAATATCTAGATATGAAAATGGTACTATTATAGTTTTTGATTATAAGTCTTTTGAAACTAGGCTTTCTATGTATTTGTCTAGAGATGAAGATTTTATATTAAAAAACATGAATTCTGATTTGCATTATAATGCTGCAAAATCAATGTTTTTAGATGTGGAAATTACCAAAACTCATAGAAAAGTAGCAAAAGATGTAAATCATGCCATTCTTTATGGTGGAGGAGATAAATTAGTTAAAAATATAATATCACAAATAGACAGTGTTGATGTAGATGAGTGTTTAAATAATATAAAATTATTTTTATCTCCAATATTAACAACATCAGAATATATAAACAGTGTATATAAAGAGTTGGGATATATAATAAATCCTTTTGGAACTTTAATTAAGCCCAATAAGTCTTATGCAGCTTTTAATAATTATGTTCAATCGACTGCCACTGAAATAGTTGTTGATAAAATTCAAGAGTTAAAATTATGGCTTAAAAATAGTAAATCCTCTTTCATGTTTCAAGTTCATGATTCTTTTGTTATGGACATACACCCAGACGATATGAGTTCAATTGATGAAATAACAAATATATTATCCAAGTATAATGATATGGTTTTTGATGTTGATTTTTCATCGGGCAAAAATTATATGGAGTGTATATAGTTACACTTTTCAACACTGTAATATTTTTGTTGAAAAGTGTTTTATTTTTATTTTAAAATATGTTGCATTTTAATCTTCTTTTATGTTTCTTTGTACAAGAAATTAAAAAATATTTCTATTTATAATTGAACTCTAAAAATAGAGAGTTATTTACACAGTCGCCAACAAGCTTAAGATAGCGATTTAGACTGATTAAAACTTTAAAAAGAGAAAAATGAACGAAGGAAACACTGTTCCCTCAAATGAAGAATTTGGGGGAGCTAATCAAAAAAGTCAACATGTAAGTCAAGGCATGAATGTTGAGCAGTTTTTAAATGATGTAGAGGAAGCAAACTCATTTAATGACAAAAGTAATCGAGTAAAAGTAGACTTAAAAGAAGTTACTTATAATCCAAAAAAAGGAAAATTACCAGAAGAAGGAGAGGAGTTGAGAATAGTTCCACCACTAGAAGGTAAGGCATATCAAAAAATTGATTTTCACTGGAATGTCGGTACATCAAAAATGGTTGTTTGTCCATCAATGTATGGTAGACCATGTCCCATTTGTGAGCATTTGAGTACACAGCCAGACAGTGATGATAAAAAGAAGAAAATGGCCAAAACCAGACACTTTTTGCCAGTAGTAATAAGAGGTAAAGAGCATGAGGGGCCAAAATGGTGGGGGTTCTCTAAGACTGTACTAAATTCTATTGCAGGATTTTATAAAAACAAATACTATGGAGATATATCTCATGTATCTCAAGGTAATGATATAAATATAACTTTTCCTATTGATTCTGACACTGCAAACCTAATGCCAGTACCCGTTAAGTCGCCGCTAATGGTAGACCATCACGGACTTCCAGATGAGGAAAAGACAAATACACTTAGAAGTCTAGTAAAGCCTATTAATGAAGTTTTTATAGAACTTCCTTATGATGCTATTAAAAAAATATTGGACAAGTCAACTATAGCACCAAGTTCTACAGATAATACGAATAATTAATAAATAAAAAAATAATAAAATGGCAAAATCAAAAGCAGAAGATACACCAAAAGTAAAATCAAAAAAAACATTTTCTATAACTGATTATAGACAAAAGTTAGATATAGAAGAGGTTATATACAAAGAGGATGAGTGGATTCCTTTAGGAAGAGCTTATCAAGATACGACACAATTGCCAGGAATACCTATGTATGGTGTTACTATGGTTTATGGACATCCTGATTCTGGAAAATCTACTTTAGCTCTTGAGGCAGCTAAAGGCGCTATTGATAATGATATTTTACCAATATTCATAAATACAGAAAAGAAGTTTAATTGGGGTCATGCTCTAGAGATGGGCATATCTCAAGAAGACATGCTTTATGTAGATTCTATTGAAGAGGTTGAAGATATTACAAAGTTTGTTAGAGATAGATTAAAAGACCAAAGAGAAGGTAATTTACCTACCGACATTTTAGTAATTATAGACTCAATTGGAAATGTAGTTAGTAAAGCAGAAAGGGAAGCAATTGAAAAAGAAGCAGATGGGGCTATTATGAAAACTGCAAAAGTGTTAACTCAACAAATACATAGAGTTATTGAAAAACAAATTTCTGCAACAAAACGTGCCGATTTTCCTTATAGTGCAAGTTTGCTAATTGTAAATCATGCATATGAAGGAACTATTGCAAACACTTTAACTCCTTATGGAGGAAAAGGAATTACTAAGGCGGCTAGCTTGATTGTTAGAATGGGAGGCATACTTTCTAATTCCACCAAGGTTTACGCCACTAAAGAAGGTGTTAATGTTTCTTTTGCAATAAAAACAGCTATTGTTGTAGAGAAAAATCACATTACTAACATATCTGTAAAGGATAAGATATTATGTACTGCTCATGGTTTTGTTAGAGATACTACTGCCGACTTAAATAATTATAAAAAAGAGCATAGGTCTGATTGGGAATTAAGATTTGATGAAGACTGGAGTAAGTATAGTGGCAAGTAATGAGAAAAGTTCTTTTAATAGACGGGGAGTGGAATCTTAAGAGAAATTTCATGAAACGACAAGACCTCTTTTCCAAGGGTGAGCATTGTGGGGGGTCTTATGGATTTTTAGATAGCCTAAGGTCTATAGTAGACAAGACAATGCCAGACAGAGTTGTAGTTTTCTGGGATGGTATTATGTCTGGAGTGTTTAGACAAAAGATATACCCACTTTATAAAGGAAATAGAAATAAGTCTTGGGATGAGGAATCGTATTACTTTACAGAAGATGAAATAGATGAGGAGAGAAAAAATAAATATAGTACTTTAAAGCAAAAGGTAAAAGTAAAAAACTACCTTGAAGAGCTGTGTGTTAGGCAGGTAGAAGTAGAATATGTAGAGGCAGATGACCTTTTGGGTTTATACGTAAAAAATAAGTCTAAAAATGAAAATGTATTGATTTACAGCAGTGACAAAGATTTTCATCAACTAATTGGCGAGAATGTTTCTGTAATAAGACCTTCTGACGGTAAACTTATAACTGTACAAAATTTTAAAGATATTTTTGGTTACACTCATAAAAATGCACTTTTTGCTAAGTGCATAGAAGGAGATACTTCAGACTGTATTTCGGGATTAAAAGGTGTAGGTATGAAAAAAATGAAATCATATTTCCCCAGGTTTTTTGAAGAAAGATATACTTTAGATGAACTTATAAAAGAGGCTGAAGAAAAGTATGAGGAAAAGCCTTTAAAGATATATGAGCAAATCATTAATGGAAGACAGGTGATTGAGTTAAATAGAGAATTGATGAACCTGAAGAGCCCTATGGTTAATCAAAAGGCAATAGATGATGTAAACGAAATACTTGAGTGCATAATTATAATGCCAACAGTAGAGCAGGAAAGGGGTATCAATAATGCTATGAATTTATTTGTAAAGGATGGATTTAATATGCATATTTTTAAAAATGATTTATCTTTATTTTTTAGACCTTTTCATAGATTAATTTCTAAAGAAAAAGAATATTCTTCTAAGATAATTGACAGGGCAAAAAAGTAACTTATAAACCATAAAAGTCCTTTTCAGACTTTGCAGCCTTTATGGTGAAAAAAAATATAAACAAATTAAAAACAAGATTTAAAAAAAAACTTATTTATTAACACTTCAACAAATATCTAATGAAAGAAAATTTAAACACGAAAGAAATAAATGCTAATGAAATAGTTGATGCTTTTGACAATGTAGATGACTATTCGGGTAGAAAAGAGGCTATGAAAGAGTCTTCTTTTCAAACTAAGCTAATAAAGTGTTTTATTGAAGATGAAGAATTTTCTCAACAAATATTAGACATTTTGTATGCTAAGCACTTTGACAATATACAACATAAGATATTGTTTCAGCATATATCCAAATATATAGCAAAATATAATTTCATTCCAAACTATGAGACTTTAATTAGTTTAATTAAGTATAAAGAGGTTGGAATACAACAGGAGCAATTAATAGAGTTAATAGACATTGTTTCAAAATATAAGCATAACGACCAAAAATTTGTTAAAGAAGTTTCTTTAGAATTTTGTAAAAGACAAGGTTTAAAAAAAGGACTCTTAAAAGCTGCAAAAGCTTGGGAGGTGGAAGATTATGATAATATATCTGTTATTATAGGTGATAGCCTAAAGTTAGGTGAGCCAAAAAGTAGTGGTCACAATTATTTAGATGATGTAGAAAAAAGGTTAGTCATAGAAAGTAGAGAGCCGATAACTGCCATGGAAGGGTTAGATAATATTATAGGTGGGGGTCTTGCAGGTGGAGAGTTGGCTATTATATTAGCTCCTACTGGAGGGGGTAAATCTATGGGGCTAGTAAAGTTGGCCAGTAACGCAATGTTGGATGGTAAAAAAGCCATTTATTATAGCCTAGAAATGAAAGAGGAGAAAATAGGTCACAGATTTGATTCTGCACTTAATAATATACCTTTAAAATATGTTACTGAATATGTGGATAAAATTAGAGAGACATCACAGTACATAAAAAATAAAGGGGGACAACTTTTTATAAAAGAGTTTCCAACTGGCACAGCTTCTGTTAACACCTTAAGAGCTCACTTACAATCATTAGAAAGAGACCACGGAATTAAACCAGATGTCATTTTTGTGGATTATGCGGATATAATGAAATCAACATCAGAATATTCTGAGAGAAGATATAATTTAACTAGCATTTATGAAACGTTGAGAGCTATGGCTATGGAGTTGAATGTTCCCATATGGACTGCAACTCAAGCAAATAGAGAAGCTATAAACTCTCCAAAATTTGACCTTAGAGTTATTAGTGAAAGTCTTGGTAAAGCTCAAACTGCTGATTTAATATTGGGTATAGGTAGGACTGAAGAAGATAAGGCTGTAAACAAAGCTAAGATGATGATATTGAAAAACAGAAATGGAGAAGATGGATTTACAATTGATTTACATTTTGACACTTCTAATTTAGATATAAGAGTTTTGCAAGATGTTAATCAGTCTAATTATGGACTTTCAAACATTGCAGGTTTAGATATTGAAAAAATATCAAAATCTTAAGTGAAAAAATAGCAATTATTTTGGTAAAGAAATTACTATTACTATATTTGTGTTGCTTAAAAATAAAATAAAATAAAAAAATAATATGAACGAAAAAACGCTAGAACGAAAAGTTGGTACATTAGAAGAAAGTATACTAAAAGATAATCCTAATAGATTTGTTGTATTTCCTATAAAATATGATGATATTTGGCAATTTTACAAAAAAGCAGAGGCAAGTTTTTGGACTGCAGAAGAAATAGATTTACAACAAGACTTAGTAGATTGGGAAAAATTAAATGAAAACGAAAGATATTTCATAAAAAATGTTTTAGCATTTTTCGCAGCTTCAGATGGTATTGTAAATGAAAATTTAGCAGAAAACTTTTTAAGCGAAGTGCAATATCCTGAAGCTAAATTTTTCTATGGATTTCAGATTTCAATGGAAAACATACATTCAGAAACGTATTCATTACTTATAGATACCTACGTAAAAAATAAAGAAGAAAAAGATAGACTTTTTAACGCTTTAGACACAATACCAGCAGTAAAGAAAAAGGCTGAGTGGGCTTTAAAGTGGATTGAATCAGATAGTTTTGCTGAAAGGCTTATAGCGTTTGCAGCTGTTGAGGGAATATTCTTTTCTGGGTCTTTTTGTTCTATTTTTTGGCTAAAAAGCAGAGGGTTGATGCCAGGGCTTAGCTTTTCTAATGAGTTAATATCTAGAGATGAAGCTCTACATTGTGATTTTGCAACACACTTACACAATAATCATGTTATTAATCAAGTTTCAAAGGATAGAATTAAAGAGATAATTGGCTCTGCACTAGAAATAGAAAAAGAGTTTATCACAGAATCTTTACCAGTTAGCTTAATAGGTATGAATTCAAAGTTGATGTCTGAATATTTAGAGTACGTTGCTGACGCATTGTTGTCAGATTTAAATTGTACACCTATTTTTGGAACTAAAAATCCTTTTGATTTTATGTCAAATATAGCACTTGAAAATAAGACAAACTTTTTTGAAAAAAGAGTAGGTGACTATTCTAAGTCTGGAGTTGGTGGAGATACAACAGAGAATACTATCAGCTTTGATGGTGGAGATGATGAGTTTTAATTTTAAAAAAATAAGAGATGAAAGTAATAAAAAGAGACGGCTCTGAAGAGTCAGTAAAATTTGACAAAATATCAGCAAGAATAAAAAAACAAACGTATGGATTAGACCAAGATTTTGTTGATTATATGGAAATTGCAAAAAAGGTTATTGCAGGGGTATATGATGGTGTTACCACTAGAGAATTAGATACTTTAGCGGCAGAAACTGCTGCATCTTTAACTAGAATACATCCTGACTACTCAATACTTGCAGCCAGAATAGCTTTAACTTCTGTTAAAAAAGAGACAAAAAAATCTTTTAAAGATACCATAGAAGACTTGTATAACAATATAGACCCAAAAACAAAAGAGCATGCCCCTTTGGTTTCCGAAGAGTTATTAAACGTTGTAAAGTCAAATGCTAAGAAAATAGAATCCATGATTATTCATGATAGAGATTTGGATTTTGAATATTTTGGATTCAAAACACTGGAAAGGTCTTATTTGTTAAAAATTAATGGAATGGTTGTTGAGACACCACAACATATGTACATGAGAGTTTCTTTGGGCATATGGGGTGAGAACTTAAAGGAGGTTCAAAAAACTTATGAATTACTATCTACAGGACAATTTACTCATGCAACTCCGACTTTATTTAATTCTGGAACTCCTAAGCCGCAATTGTCTTCATGTTTTTTAGTTGCTAACAAGGGGGATGATATAGATTCTTTGTTCGACACTTTAAAGGATGTGGCAAAAATATCTAAATGGTCTGGTGGAGTAGGTCTTCATGTTCATGGTGTAAGGTCTAAAGGCTCTTATATAAAGGGCACTGGAGGCAATTCAGACGGTCTACTCCCTATGCTTAAAACCTACAATGAAGTAGCTAGATGGATAAATCAAGGGGGCAAGAGAAAGGGTTCGTTTGCCATATATCTAGAGCCTTGGCATTTTGACGTAGAAAGTTTTATTGATTTAAGAAAAAACCACGGAAAAGAAGAGGAAAGAGCTAGAGATTTGTTTTTAGCATTGTGGACTCCTGATTTGTTTATGCAAAGAGTTAAAGATGATGCTAATTGGACTTTAATGTGCCCCAACGAATGCCCAGGTCTTTCAGATGTATATGATGTATACCCTAAATACAATGAAGATGGTGAACTATTAAATGAATCAGAAGTAAATTTAGAATTTACCAAACTTTATGAAAAATATGAATCAGAAGGTAGAGGTAAAAAAGTGATGAAAGCTAGAGAGTTGTGGGGTAAAATACTTGAAGCTCAAATAGAAACTGGAACACCTTATGTTCTTTTTAAAGATTCTGCCAACAACAAAAGTAATCAAAAAAATATAGGAGTAATTAAATCTTCTAATTTGTGCACAGAAATCATGGAGGTAAGTACTCCAGATGAAACTGCAGTTTGCAATTTGGCCTCAATAGCTCTTCCTAAAATGGTAGACATTCCAACTGGAAAGGTTAAGTCCAAAGATAAGAGTCTTAGAACTTATGATTTCAAGAAGCTTTATGATGTTACATATCAAGCAACCTTGAATTTAAATAGAGTTATAGATGCAAATTGGTATCCAACTAAAGAAACTAAAAAGTCCAACATGAGACATAGGCCTATAGGTTTGGGCGTTCAAGGCTTAGCTGATACATTTGCTCTTTTAGGAATTCCTTTTGAGTCAAATTCAGCCAAACAATTAAACAAAGATATTTTTGAAACAATATACTTTGCTGCCATGACTGCTTCTAACGATATTTCAAAATCTTTATACAAAGAAGAGGTCGCCATTAATGCAGACGCTCCAGAAACATCAGGAGCATACTCTTCTTTTAAAGGTTCTCCAGTTTCTAAAGGCATATTTCAGTATGATATGTGGGGAATTAAAGAAGAAGAATTGTCTGGCCTTTGGAATTGGTCAAAACTTAAAAAGTCTGTAATTAAACATGGTGTTAGAAATTCTTTACTGGTAGCACCTATGCCTACAGCATCTACTGCACAAATATTGGGGAATAATGAGTGTTTTGAGCCTTTTACAAATAATTTATATAAAAGAAATGTGTTGTCAGGAGAGTTTGTTTTGGTAAACAGACACTTGGTTGAAGATTTGATAAATATAGACTTGTGGAATGATGATATTAGAATAAAGATGATTCAAAATAATGGTTCTATTCAAACTATAGCAGAAATACCAGAAGAAATAAAAATGACTTATAAAACTGTTTGGGAAATGAAAGCCAGCAATCTTATAGACATGTCTGCTGATAGAGCTGCATTTATAGACCAGTCACAATCTATGAACCTATTTTTAAGAGACGCAAATGTTGCAAAGGTAAATAAAGCTCTATTTTATGGATGGTCTAAAGGCCTAAAGACTGGTATGTATTATCTTAGAAGTAATGCAAAATCAGAAGCCAGAAAATCTTTAGGTACAGACGTTAACTCAATAAAGAAAAAAGATGACTCTGAAATTAAAAATATAGAAATAAACTCAGAAGTTCTGATTGACAGCATTCCAGAAACAAAAGTTGTTGAAAAAATAGATAGTGATGGTAGATTTATATCTTCTACATCTGTACCTGAAGTTGTTTCTCCCACATCTCCCACAGATATGTCAGAAGAAGAGGTGGATGCCATGTCTCAAATGGCTTGTAGTCTAGATAATCCAGACAATTGTGAAGCTTGCGGAAGTTAGTGTATAAAAGTTAAATAATAAAGTAAAAGCCTTCTTTTAAACAGAGGGCTTTTTCTTTTTTGAATCATATTTATAGTAGTAATATTTTATATTAAATAAATAAAAATGAATAAGAAAGATTTAAAAAAACTTTTAAAAGAAGCTATTGCTAAGCGTCTTATGGAAAAAAAGATGGAAGAAAATGAAATAGCCAATCCCGATACTGATACAGATACAGATACAGATACAGACACTGGGAAAAAGAAAAAAAGAAGAGGCATACCAGATAGAGACCCAAATCCATCGGAAAAACCTAAGCCTAAAGCAGAAAGTGTTCAGATGGAAAGCGTTTATACATTAGAAAGAAAATATAAAAAAATAGAGGAGTATAATAAGTATAGAAGGATGATAAATGAAGCTCCATTGAGACCAGAAGATGAGGCTTCAGGAGAAAGGTTTATACACCCAAGAATTAAATCTGGCTTATCTGGAGAGGAGGGTGCAGAAGATACTCCTTTTAAACATATAGAAATATTCCAAAAAGGAGAACCAGATTTCAAGACTTTATCAAAATTAGGAACAGAAGAGTTTAATGAGGTGTTAAGAAATGCACAAGAAGCAGGGCTTATAGCTCCTATGAATGCTATGCAAAAAACAATGATGGCTAGCATGTTAGAGGCTAGACATAAAGAAGCGCTTGAAAGACTTGCTTTAGATGTAGTGAAGCGTACTTTTGGTGTAGAAGATAGAATCATGCAAAAAATAGAAGCCGATTTAAAGCCTTTAGAAAATGGACCAGACATGGATATGGAAGATGATTCTGGTCAAGATTTGCAACAACAGTTAGAACAAACTATAGAAGATGATTTTACACCAGAAGAACAAGAGCAATTAAAAAAGAATTTAGACAAAAGATTTATGCAAAACGCATTAGCGATGGGTGCAGGATATAGAAGTCACAAAACTATATCTGACTTAAGAGCTGAAGTGGAAGCGATTGACCCCGAGTTATTTGCTTTGTATATGGAAATTATGCCAACTGTTGAGTTGATGACTTGGAGTTTTGACCCAAAAGCCACTGGCATGAGAACTAATATGGGTAAATCAGAATTAAAATTTGGAGATGAAGAAGACTCTCAAGACGAAGATGGTGAAGAGGGCGAAGATGAGGTGCAAACTAGACCAGTAACTGGAGCTAAGGCCTCTGCTCATCTGTTTCCCATATTACTTCATGAAGTAGCAAAATCTGTGGTGGAATACTTATTTGCATACAGTTTAGAAAATATGACCCCAAAAATGCAAAAAGCAGTATTGGGTAGGGCAGATTCATACCAAGAAGAGCACTGGATGAAATTATTAGGCCCTAGAATTTGGAAATACTTACATGATGCAATCGATTATATAGTTCAAGATAGAGAAAATGATTACACTATAGTTTCCACCTTGTTATATGAGCTTGGCATGCTAGAGCCAGACGAATTTTTGGATTTAATGGATAAAGTACTACATGATGGCCAGGCAGGAATTTCTGCTCTTGAGGAGTTGTTAGACGAGATAGAAGAAGATATTGAAGAATATCAAGAAGAAAATAATGGTCAAACACCTAGCCCAGAAGATATAGTTGATGCAGGTTCTGATAATACAGATGATATATTAAGGGCTATCGAAGATGGTGATGATAGAATTGAAGTAGAAGAAAGCCCAGAAGTTCAAGAGACACAAATTGATAAAAACATATCAGATATGAATATTGATGAACTTAATGATGCTTTAGCCTCTTCTTTGGAAGTAGAAGATTATGAAAAAGCTGCTAAAGTTAGAGATGAAATCAATAATAGAATGTCTTAATTGTTGACTTTGTATAAAAATTATTTAATTTTATTAAAAAATTTAGCAATATGAAAAAAGTTAAAAATAAAGCAACAAAAAATAGACTATCTGTAAAAAAAGGCAAAAAAAAAGCGGCTAGAAAAAAAGTGGCTCAAAAGCATTTGGAACAAAAAAGAAAGGCCTTAGAAGATTTGAAGAGAAAAGAAGAAAAGATTTGGCAAGAACATTATGATAATTTAATGGGTGCACAATAGTATAATAAATGAAAGAGAGTACTTTTAAGTGCTCTTTTTTACTTTTATAAACTATTTATATTAAAAACAAAACAACATGTTTACCAAAAGAGATATAGATTCATTTATATTAAAAGAAGCTTCTTTGTATTTGTCTGAAGATGATGCAAAAGTTGACAATGTTGCAACTTTAGAAGATGCAATAGAATTGGCTAAAGATACTTTAGAAAAAACTACGGAAAGCATAAAAAATCTAACAGAAAAATTAAAAATGGACAAACAAGTTCAAACTTCTGCTAGTGGGGCCGATTATAAAAAAATGGCTGATGCGCAGGTAAAGATAACTCAAGACCAATTGGATTTAACTAGAGAATTAGAATCTTCTGCCAAACAAAGAGTTACAGATTTAGAAAATCAAAAAATAACAGCAGAGAAATCTGCAGCCGAATCTTTGACAGAACAAGAAAAAGAGCTCAATGTTGTAAGCAAAAAAGTTGCTAATCCAGCTAAGGAAATGCCAAAAGTACCAAAAAAAGATTTGATAGTTAGGTTTGACACTAAAACAAACTTCCCATTTATTGTCAAATTTACTGACAGAGGGTTTTTGGTTGGAGATACTAGATTAAGCTTTGATTTGATAGAAAGGGCTATTGCTAAGCAATTTTCTTTAACACTAAAAAATGGACTTGTTCTTACTCCTGTAAAAATGCAAAAAATATTAAAATATAAGAATAGAATTTAATTATGTATAAAAGGAGAAAAAGAAAGTTAATTCTTGAAAGAAAAGAATCTTCTCCTTATACGGGTTATGCATACTATAATATAAACAACCCAGAATCTTATCGTTTAACTCAAGGAACTCTTTTTAATTCTTTTGAACCATATAAAGCAAATAGATTTGTTGTTTTTTTACAAAATGAATATTCTGATAAAACAATCAGCCCAGACAGAATTAAATCTTTACATTTTTATTATACTCCTGAACAAGGTAATATTATCTCCATAGAATCAATGTTAGCAATCACATCAAATGATTGGATTGATGAATATAAAGATGTTCATATTTGTAAAATTGATTTATTAGACCCTACTGGAGCTATAGTTAAACGTATGGACTTCGATGTTGCACTCATTAAGTACGAATACAAATTAAATTATTCAGATTCAGAAATATTATTACCTAAGTTTTACTACAAAATATTTGATTGAAAAAAAATAAATTATTTTTTCAATAAAACTTGCTTTCGTTAATGTAATTACATATTTTTGGTTGTATAAATTAAAAGAAAGAAAAAAACAAAACTTAATATGGAATTTTTAGGACACTTTACCAATAAAACGAAAAACAAAAAAAACAATAACGTAAGAACGATAGACTTAGAGTACACAACTCAAGAAGCATTTTGTGAAGCAACAACTAAGTTAATGACTGGGTTCAAAGGTGATTGTAGGTTTATGGTAGCTAATAATGAAGGAGAGCGTTATTTTTTAAATATATTAGACTATAGATATGTGTCTGCTGATAACAAAATAATAGTATGGCCAGAAAATATTAAAAAATATCAAAAGAGATAAAAAATCGGATTTTTTGTCATATATTTTTAAAAAAAACGTCAATTTGTCTATAAAATTGACGTTTTTTTTGTTGGTATAAACTTTGAAGTGTTAATTGTAAATTAAAAAATAAAAAATATGTTTACAATTAAAAGAAGGCTGTCGCCAATTGAGTCTGTCATAGACTCTCAGCTAAAAAGTTTCACACCTTTTGAAGAGTTGTTTAGAGATGTTAAATTCACAAATAATAACGTAAAGTCAAATGTGTTGAATCAAGAATCTTTCCAAGAGATTCAAATGTGTATACCTGGTATAGACAAAAAATTAATTAATATATCATTAGAAGACTTTATTTTAAAAGTTAAATACGAAATTACCGATGAAGAAAGTGAAGATTCAAAAAATTATTCTTTAAGAGAGTTTGGAAAAAGTTCTTTTGATAAAATGTTTAAACTTCCCAAGGATTCAAATTTAGACAAGATAACATCTAAGTATGATAATGGTATTTTGTACATTAATGTACCTAAGAGTAATTCTGCTAAAAACAAAAAAAGAACTGTTGAGATTAAGTAATTAATTGTTCAATTGATTTGTGTGTTAAAAGGGGTTTTTTGCCCCTTTTTATTTTTTTATTTATATTTATTTTATATAGATAAACACAAAATAATGAAAATAACAAGAAAAGAATTGAAGGCTATTATAAGTGAAGAGGCTTCAAAGTACATTAAGGCTCAATCTCTTAAAGAAAAAAAGGCAAAACTAACAGAAGCCATATCTAGAATAAATGAAGGAGAAGATATTTCTGAAGAAGAGCTTCAAGAGTTGTTTGGAAGTATTGGTGCTGGACTTAAGGGTGTTGGTAAAATGATAGGTGGAAAAGCTAAAGAGACCGCTGGAAAAGTTGCTGATGCTGCAAAAGATGCTGCAGGCCAAGCGAAAGATGCAGTAAACAAAGCTGCAGGAGATGTTAAAAAAGCATATACAGACGCTTCTGATAAAGCAAAATATGAAAAAGCACAAAAAGAAATCGCTAATATTGCAAGTCAAATTCAAGGATTAAAGAAAAAGATGCAAAGTGATGAATCTCAATTGCAAGCTAAATATTCAGAACTTACAGGAGGTAAGCCTTTCAAGGGTGCAGTACACAACCCAGTAATGTCTGAAGGTAAAGTTGTTTGGGTTGAGAAAAAGTAGAAATTTTACTATTTAATACTTAAATACAATATTTTAAAAAGCTCTTTAACTAATTGAAGAGCTTTTTTGTTGTAGTAATATTGACTTTTGTCTTTTATAAATTATATTGATTGAAATATTAATATTATGAATGATATAGTTGAAGAAAGTGGTAGCGTATTGACTACAGAGCGAGTTTCTGGCTCATCTTATGGAGAATCTTTAGAGACCTCAAGCAACATTGTAAATGAAGTAAATGAAGAAGTTGTTTACAATAAAAATTCATCTCCGAATGAAAAAACATATATTGAAATAGTTGCTAGCACAGATGATTCTGGGCAGCCCATGAGTGTATTGGAGGTTGATTTAATAATATCTCGTGAAAAAGGCAAGGAAAATAGAAGGCTTACTATGAATTTTGCTGAAATTGACGAAAAAAGTAAGCAAATAATAGAAAAGTCTGTAAACATAAATAAAGAATCATTTATGCAGCTAAAAGAGTTTTTTTCTAACTTGGATTGGAATAGTTAATTTTTAAAAACATTATATTATTTATAAGCAAATAATTTATGAGATTAGTTGAGCCAATAGCTTATGAAAAGGCTAAAGTATTAAATAGATTTTCTATGATAAAGCAAAAGATAGAAAAGCTTATAAAAAAGAACCCAGATGGTAATTTAGCAAAGTTAGGTATTAAAAATTTAAAATATTTTCTTGTTATAGACTGTAAAGATGTGTCCAAAAAGTTGGGTATAGATTATGAGTCCAATAGTATGAATTTATTGTTTGGAACTAAAGAAAATAGTGAATCTTTCATGAGTCACATTAGAAAAAAGAATTCTCAACCTTCATTTTTTAAAAATTTAGGATTATTATATGATATTACAGGGTGTTATATTGTTGCAACATCAAAGAGTGTTAAAAAAAACATAAGTATATACAACACTCTTAATAGCGTGTCTTGTAAGTTTGATTTTGACGACCTTCCTATTAATTTCAAAAAAATGTGTTCTGATTATGAAAATAAGGAACTAAACTTTGACAATAGTAATATGTTCAATTTTTCTAATATATTAAATATACCAAATGAAGATAGGGATAAAATTATAGACAGTATAGTAAGCAGCTTGTCTTTTATGGAAATGCCTATTCAACAAATGTATTCCAGCCTAAAGTTTGAAGACATTTATGGAGAAGAGGGTAATTATATGAACTTGGAAAGTGTAATAGAGAACAAAATTGACGACATATACGACCTCAAATTTTTACAACAAGTAATGGAAGGGGCTATAGAAAAAGATAATCTAGAGCTTTGTGCAAAAATAAGAGATAGAATAAATAAAATAAAAAAAACAAAATAATTGTAATTTTTTTTATCATTTTACGTTTAAGTTATAAATCTTTAAAAAAAAACGAAAATGAGACAATTAAAAATTCAACAAAGCCTTACAAACAGAACTGAAAAATCAATAGAACAATACTTTACGGATGTAAATAAATTTGATTCCATAACCCCGGAAAGAGAATTTGAGCTTTCTAAATTGATTCAAGAAGGTGACGAAGAGGCTTTAAAAGAATTGGTTCAATCAAATTTAAAATTCGTAATTAGTGTTGCTAAAAAATACCAAAATACAGGATTGCCATTAGCCGATTTGATAAATGAAGGTAATTTGGGACTCATAAAGGCTGCCGAAAGATTCGATGGAACTAGAGGTTTTAAATTTATATCTTTTGCGGTTTGGTGGATTAGACAAACTATAATACAAGCCATATCTGAAAAGAAGAGAATGATAAAAGTTCCTTCTAATAAAAATTTAGAAGCTGGGAAATATATAAGAGCCGTACAGCACTTGCAGCAAGTTTTAGAAAGAGAGCCAACAGAATTCGAAGTTTGTGAATATATGGATATAGACGCTGAATCTGGTAAGCTTCTACAGCAAGCTAGTTCTTTTCATTCATCTTTAGATGCAAAAGTAGGTTCTGATGAAAACTCTTCAACTTTAGTGAATTTAATAGAAGATGATAGCTTGGGCAAGCCAGACTCTTCATTGTTAGACGATTCTTTAAAACAAGATATGTACAGAGCATTTGAAATACTTACGAACAATGAAACTTTAGTCATTAGGTACACTTATGGCATAGATTGTCAAGCGCATTCTAAAGAGGAAATTGCTAGAAAACTAGGGTATAGCAATGAGAGGATTAGGCAAATTGCAAGAAAGGCTGAGAAAAAGTTGTTAGAAAACACTTCAACAAAAGATTTGCTCATAAAATATCTATAAAATAAAGTCTTTTTAAAGTATTAATACCACGCTTTTGTGTGGTATTTTTTTTTGTTCTTTAAAATAATTCTTATATTTGTTTAATCGTAAAAATCTAACAATGGAACTAATTTAATTAAATAAAATTTTAAAATGAGGCAACTGAAAATAACTAATAAAATAACGAATAGAGATTCTGATTCCATAAAGTCATATTTAAATGAAATAAATAAAATCAAACAACTAACAGAAGAAGAAGAGCATAAGTTAGCCATCGAGTCACAAGCAGGTAATATAAGGTCTAGAGAAAAGTTAATTACTGGCAATTTAAGATTTGTTATAAGTGTTGCAAAACAATATCAGGGTAAGGGTATAAATTTTGAAGATTTAGTAAATGAAGGTAATTATGGCTTAATAAAGGCTGCCGAAAGATTTGACCAAACAAGGGGTTTTAAATTTATATCATATGCTGTATGGTGGATTAGACAATCTATACTAGAAGCTTTGGCAAATAATTCTAGAATGGTTAGGCTTCCTACAAATCAAATCAGTACTTATTATAAGTTAAAGCAAGAGTCTAGAGATTTTGAACAAAGAAATCAAAGAGAGCCTACAGAGGAAGAGATAGCTGAAATAATGCAAGAGGATGTAGTGAAAATATCTAGATTATTACGTTCCTCGCAGCCTCAAGCATCTTTAGACGCTCCTCTGTCAACTGATGATGAAGGTTATAGTTTGTATGATAAAATTTCAGAAGGAGAGATGAATGATGTGGATATAAGTGTGGCCTCAGACTCTTTACATCAAGATTTATCTTCAACACTTAAAACAATACAGCCTAGACAGAGAGAGGTTGTTTGTATGTATTACGGAATAATGGGATATCCAAAGATGACACTCGAAGAAGTGGGTGAATATTTTGGATTAACAAGAGAGAGAGTTCGTCAAATAAAAGATTCTGCCATAAAGGTTTTGAGACATAGGAGTAGAAGTAATATATTAAAGCAACATTTGAGTTAAAATTATGTCAAAATATAAATTAAAAAAAGAAATTTTTTTTGAAGACGGAAATTCAATATCTAAAAATGTGATTTTAAGAGAGTTAGAACAAGATTTGTCGCATAATATGATTAAATTAGAGACAGTACACGAGTCCAACGTTAAAGTTAAAAGAGTATTTTGGGCCAATAAAGATAATTTAAAAAAAATATAAACTTATGAATTTAAAATTAAATAAAGATTTAGTATTTTTTGATTTAGAAACAACAGGTGTTAGTGTTTCGAATGATAGAATAGTTCAGATAGGAATTGTTAAATACTACGCTGATGGAAGAGAAAAGGAAGAAAAAAATAGACTGGTAAATCCGATGATACCCATCCCTGAAGAAGCTACTGCTGTTCATGGAATAACAAATGAGATGGTTAAAGATGCACCAACTTTTAAGCAAATATCGAAAGGTATAAAAGCATTTATAGGTGATGCGGATTTGTGTGGTTTTAACAGTAATAGATTTGATGTACCTTTGTTGATAGAGGAGTTCTATAGAGTTGGTTCTGATTTTGACATGAATGATAGACGCTCTATTGACGTGTGGAAGATATTTCAAAAAATGGAACCTAGAAATCTGAAGGCGGCATATAAGTTTTATTGTAATAAAAATTTAGAAGGTGCTCATGATGCTATGAATGATATTAGGGCTACTGCTGAAATATTAGAAAGCCAATTGGATTACTACAAAGATTCTAATTACGAAGATTCTGATGGAACTATAGAGGAAAGACCTATTGTAAATGATATGTCTAAACTACATGATTTTACAAACTTCAAAGGGCAGTTAGATTACTCTGGAAGGATTGTTTTAAACGACAACGATGTTCCTGTATTTAATTTTGGAAAATACCAAGACCAATCGGTATCTGATGTTTTAAAACACAACCCAGGATATTACACTTGGTTTATGAAGTCAGACTTTTCAACTGACACAAAAAAAGTTTTAGAAAAAATAATGGAGAAAAGTAGAGCAACACAAAATGAGCCCAAGCTACAATAATAATATTTGTAAAGTTTTATTTGAAGAAAATTGGTATTCTTATGACTTTGCACAACCTAGAAACATAACTCCTTATGCTAGTAGATTGGAATGGAATAGAACTTTTATGACAACTATTAATAGACTTTATTTTAGAATATCGTCTGACACAGATTTCAGACCTGATGTTTCAGCCATATCAAGTAGTATGTTCATTTGTGAAATTTTAGGAAATCAGTTTCATTTTAATGAGTCCACAAAGATGTTCGGTTCTAATAATGTTGGTGGTGTTGAATTGTACCCCGTTGGAAAATTAAGGGGGTTTTTAGACATTAACCTTACAGGTAAATGTATATTCAAAAAAGGCAGAGGTTTAATTTTGGAGAAAAATAATATGAGAGGTTTGTCAGATGATTTTTTACTTTTGTGGTGTAAAAAAAATAAAAAAGGTGGTATAATTAACGTTAGGAATGAGTAAGGTTTCAAAATTACAATTAGACGCTTTTCAAGAAAAAGAAGATAACGATATTTTATCTAGCTTAACAGAAGAGCAAAAACAATTTGTTCTATATGAAGGTAAAAAGTCTGTTATAGTTTCCTCTACTGCTGGAAGTGGTAAGTCTTTCTGTTGTGTTCAGAGGTTGAAATTTCTTTTAAAAAAAGGAGTAGACCCTAAAAGGATTATATTTTTTAGTTTTACAAATGCTGCGGTAGATGAGTTAAAAGAGAGGGTAAACAACAAAGATATAAAAATAACTACAATACATTCATTTTGTTTTTGGATGCTACATAGAATGGGCAAGTTTAAGAAGGTTACTAATTTTTATGAATTTATAGATTGGTATAAAGATACAAATAAACCCAGTTACAAATCGTCTCAAAAAGAGAGTTTGAAATTTGATAAAATTATTTCAAACCTCTATGATGATGCTGATTTTTTAGATTCTCAAATCTCATCATATAAATTACAAACAGCAGATGGAATAAAAGTTAGGATACCAGATTATTACATTCAGTATTCAAAGTACTTAAGAGAAAAAAGAAAAAGAGACTTTTCTGATATATTGCTAGATGTAAGAAACTTACTAAAAGAAAACAAGTGGTTGAAAATGTTTAAAGACAAATATGACTACCTTTTTCTGGATGAATATCAAGACACTAGCACTATTCAAATGGATATACTCATGAAGTTAAATGCTAAAAAGTATTATCTGGTTGGCGACTTAAACCAATCTATATATGGATATAGCGGCAGCAACTGTATGGCTATTGAAGACATTTTAGAAAAAAGGAGAAAGGTTGAAAAAATGAGTTTGACTACTAATTTTAGAAGCGCTAAACAAATAATTGCAAATTCTAATGAATTTTCAAGTTTAGACGCAAAATCTTTTCACACTTTTGATGGTGAAATAAATGAAAAATTCATAGACTTCGATAGGTTAGTTGAATTAATTAACAATGAAGATGAGGTTGTAATTCTAGCAAGGACTAATTTTATAGTTAAATTAATAGAGTTCAATCTACTCAGTAGAAAAGTTCCTTTAAAATACTTTAATTACCTAAAAGAGAAAGATGTTGAAGACATAAAAAATGGAAATATAAACCCATTAATACGTAAGCGATTAGACTATGTTTTAGAAAATTTTTCTGGGGGTGTTATGGATTTGATTAATTTTATAGAAGAAAACAAAAAAAACAAAAACTTTGTAACCACAATACATAAGTCCAAAGGTAAAGAGTTTCATACTTGTGTTGTAGTTAATTCAATACCAGAATCTTTAATAAAAAGAAATGGCATAGAGATACCAGATGATAAAAAAGAGTATTACACTTTTTATCCTGGTATGGATGGGTATCAAGAAGAAAAAAATGTTCATTATGTAGCAGTGTCAAGACCTAAGAAAAAGCTGTACTATATGTTGCTACAGATTTAATACTCTCTTCTTTCTGCCAAACCTTCAGAAATTAGCCATTCGTTCATATTGGTTCCATCTTCTTTTATTAGGACTCCTAAATATCTACCATATTTACCAGTTTTATCTCTTATTGTTTTAAGGGTTATGTGTTTTCCTAGTATTTGCTCTCTTAATCTATCTCTAGAAATAAGTCCTTCTGGCCTTTCTTTACCTCTAACTTCTGGAGTGTCTATTCCAAATAGCCTAATTTTCAACCCTTTGTTATCCACACCTCTCCATGTAAGTCCGAAACCAAGTTGAACTTCAAGTCTAACAGTGTCTCCATCATAAACATCTATGACTTTTGCTTTGTAATGATATAAATAATTTAATTCCATATAAATAAATAGCTTGTTGTAATTTTTTTAATATTTTTTCGTTACTATAAAAACAAAGAAAATAGCGAATTCATATTTGCTATTCTTTTAATTTATCTTTAAATTTGAGTATATAAAACAATTATGGCTGAAACATTAAACTTAGTAGACTCAAATGACCAACTTTCTTGTGGATATGAGATTTCAAAATTCCCAGACGGACAACAAACTCTTAAAATTGTTGAGAAAGGATATTCTACTTTTGATTCTCTAAAAAACAACAGCCAAGGTATTACAATTAAATCAAGACTAAACAGTTTTAAGGACTTAGAGTTAATTGTGTGTGCCAATCAGTGTTTAAAAGAAATTGGCGTAAAAAAAGTTAGATTATATATACCTTATTGTATTGGTGGTAGAAGTGATAGAAAGTTTGAAGAGGGTGGAATCAATTATATTAAAACAGTTATAGCACCAATACTTAATTCACAAAACTTTGAAAAAGTTACAGTCTTAGACCCACATTCAGATGTTTTGGAGGCTTGTATAAATAACTTTGAATCTAGAGATAATCAATATTTATTTAATCAAGCTTTAAGAAATATTGACAATGCTAAAGATGGAATAGTATTAGTATCGCCTGATGCTGGAGCGCTTAAAAAGGTTTTCAAAATACAACAAAAATTTGACATTAAGAATATGATAATAGGCTCTAAAAATAGAGACCTAAAAGGCAACATCACTCACACATCAATTAGTGGCGAGGTTGATAATGCAGAAAATAAAACATTTGTAATAGTGGACGATATATGTGATGGAGGTAGAACTTTTATAGAATTAGCTAAAGTTATCAGAAGAGATTATGGCAAAAACTCAAAAATAGCTTTAGTTATCACGCATGGAATATTCTCTAAAGGGCTTGATACAATTTTTGAACACATAGATGAAATATATACAACAAATAGTGTTAATCAGTTTCCATTGCATAATCAATTAAATCAATATGATATATTCATAATTGGAAAAGGCAATTTACCTAAGATAAAAAATAATAATAATTAAAATCTATAAAAATGAAAAATAATCCACTATTAATGACAGATGGTTACAAGACTAGTCACCATAGAATGTATCCAGAGGGAACCACAGAAGTCTATTCAAACTTTACTCCTAGAAGTGTAAAATACATGCCTGAACAGGCTAAAAAAGTAGTTGTTTTTGGTGTTCAATATACTATACAAAAAATAGAAGAATTATATAATGAAAATTTCTTCAATAGACCCAAAAGTGAGGTTGTAGGAGAGGCTAAGGATTTTCTCTCTTCTTACTTGGGCTCAGATTATGATGTTTCTCACTTTGAATCATTACATGATTTGGGATATTTACCTATACAAGTAAAGTCTTTGCCAGAAGGAACTGTGATAGATGAAAAAGTCCCATTTTTCACTGTAAAAAACACGCATAAAGACTTTTTTTGGTTACCTAACTTTTTAGAAACTATGATTTCTTCTTTATTGTGGAAACCATTGCATTCAGCATCCTTGGCTTATGCTTATAAGCAAATATTGGTAAAACACGCTATGAAAACTGATGCTGAAAATTTAGCTTTTGTTGATTTTCAAGGTCATGATTTTTCATTTAGAGGAATGCAGCACCCAGAGTCTGCAATTAGTTCTGGTTTAGGTTTTTTAACATCTTTTTGTGGAACAGACACCATACCTTGCTTGCAAGCGGCAGAACATTATTACAATTCAAAAGACATAGGCTTCAGTGTGCCAGCTTCTGAGCATGCAGTAATGACTGCATATGGACAAGAAGATGAAATTAACGCATTTAGAAGGTTGATGAAGCAATATCCAACTGGTATACTTTCAGTTGTTTCTGATTCTTTTGATTTGTGGAAAGTTTGTACCGAGTTTATTACCGAGCTTAAAGATGATATTTTGAATAGGGATGGTAAGTTAGTTATTAGGCCTGATTCTGGAGACCCTGTTGACATATTGTGTGGTATTGATTTGTTTTATACAGACGATGCTACAACTTCTGTTGAAGAAGCTGTTTCAAAAGGTGTTATTGAGCTTCTTTGGGATGTTTTTGGAGGAACTATCAACTCTCAAGGTTATAAGGTTTTAGACTCTCATATTGGAGCAATATACGGAGACAGTATAACTTTAGAAAGGGCTGAAGATATTTGTGTGAGACTAGAAGCTAAAGGTTTTGCGTCTACAAATGTTGTGTTAGGCATTGGCTCATATTCAATGGGCTATGCAACTAGAGATAGCCAGGGTGGCGCAGTTAAAGCCACTCACGTTGTTGTTAATGGCGAGTCTAGAGATATTTTTAAAGACCCAATAACTGATGATGGTGTAAAAAAATCCGCTAAAGGTTATTTGCATATTTATCAAGATTCTGAAGGTAAAATTAAACTAAAAGACCAGTGTACTGTTGAAGAAGAGGGGTGTGGTCTTTTGGGCACTATCTACAAAGATGGTAAATTTTACAAAACAACAACAATTGGTGAAATTAGAGAGTTAATTAATAAACAAAACTCTAAAAAACCATTTACTTTTGTGGTTTCCCTATAATTGTTTAATTATAAAAAAATGAGAAAACCATTATGTATGGAGCTCAATTAACAAAAAATAAATGCTTACAAATAAAGAGAAAAATTTATTATTTTCCATAATTGCAAAAGAAACTGGGCTTTCCAAAGAGGATGTTATTTCAAAAAGCAGAAAGCCAGATTATGCTGATGCTAGAAGAGTTTTTGCAGTTATAATAAAGTCTAACTTTAAAGTTAGCTTGCGTGATATTGGAAACATTTTGGGAGGAAGAGACCATGCTACGATAATAAGTTCAATTAAAAAGCATGATGAATTATATGAGTCTAACAAAAAGTATATTGAGAAATTTAACAATATAAATTCTAAATTTCTAGTAAGCAAATTAGTTTCAAATAAAGCATCTTATTCCATAAGGGATTTAAAGCAAAAAAAGGCTAAAATATTGCAGCAACTAGAAAGGGACATAGTAATGATAAAGGGCTTAAGTAATAAAAATAGCAAAAAAACATCTAATATAGGTCTATTTATAGGTTCATTTAACCCAGTACATAATGCTCATTTAATTGTTGCAAATACAGTTGTCAATAGTTATAACTTTGATGAAGTTTGGTTTTTATTTTCTGACGAAGGATATGACTTGAATCACAAGAGTGAAGAGTTGTTAAGTTTAAAAAGTAGAATTTTACTTTTGAAAAATGCTATACTTGATAATCCTTATTTTAAATTAGCAAAATTGGATTATAAAAACGATGAAAATAATTCTGTTGCTGAATCTCTACTAAAGATAAGTGCAAAATATAAAGATTACAAATTTTCTTTAATTATGGGCGCAGATTACTTGTATGATATAGGTAATTTAAAGTCTTCACAATACATAGAAGATAATTTTCCTATATTTTACTATGAAAGAGGTGGTGCTCATATGAATGATATAAATAAAGTTGTTAGATTTGAGTCTATCAACAAAAATATAAAAAAGATAGAAGGATTGCTAGAGACAAATATATCCTCTTCTAAGGTAAGGCAAATTTTAAGAGAGGAAAATGGGATTGACAAACTGAAGTACATAGTCCCAGAAGAATGTTTACATTTGTTAGAGCAAAAACAGTTTTACAAAACAAAAAAAAAAATAAATTTAAATAAATAAATAAATAAATGATGAGTAAGCTTAATAAAATATTTAAAATATTAATATCAATAATTGGTTTTAAATCAAAAGAAGATAGTGGAATCAATGTAGTTAGTTTATTTGATGGAGCTTCTTGTGCTATGGTTGCATTAAAAGAAATGGGTGTAAAAGTGAATTTATATATATCCTCAGAGGTTGATGTTAATGCAATGAAAGTGTCTAAGAGTAATCATCCTGAAATAATTCAAATGGGAGACGTTAAATCTTTAGATTACAAAAAAATACTAGAGATTTGTAATGGAAAGGTAGATTTGCTAATAGGTGGTTCACCATGTCAAGATTTAAGTATAGCAAAAAGTAATAGAAAAGGTCTTGACGGAGAAAGGAGTGGATTATTTTGGAATTATATAGAAGCGAAAGAAAATTTGAATCCAAAGTATTTTCTTTTAGAAAATGTGGCAAGCATGAGTTTGGATAGTAAGACTGCTATATCTAGAGCTATAGGGACTCCTTATGTAAATATAAACTCCGAAAAATTATCTGCTCAAAAAAGAAATAGACTTTATTGGACAAATATAAAAGTTGACCAACCAAAAGATGAAAATAAAAAGCTAAAAGATATTTTAGAGAATGGGTATACAAACAAAGAAAAGGCGTATTGTATAGATGCAAACTACTTCAAAGGCTCAAACTTTGATATGTACGTAAAGAAAAGTAAAAGACAAATAGTCTTTAAGGGTAAAAAAGTAGAAAAATCTGCCCTAAAAGAAGGCGAAGAAGTTTTTATGAATAAATTTATAACTGGGAAGGAGAAGATGTATAAATTCTCTGGAGAAAAGAAGAGTTTACAATTAGACCCTAGAGGAGAAAAAGCTTTAGAGTTTAATCAAAAAGGATTTAGAAAATTGACAATAATTGAATGTGAGAGATTGCAGTGTTTGCCAGATGGTTATACGAATGTGGAAAATGTTTCTAGAACTGAAAGGTATAGAATGGTAGGGAATGGATTTACCGTATCTGTAATTAAGCACATACTTAAAAATGCTTTTAATAGTTAGAGTTATATAATTTTTTTATTATTTCTTTAATTTCAGGAGTTTTTTCGTTAAGCATATCATTTAACCCAGGTATTATATTTTTTGGTAAATTGTCTATATCAAACCAACCATAACTAAGGCTTTCTTCGTTTATTCTTATTTCTGGTTGGCCATTAAATATGCCTAAATATGTGTAAAAATCTATTAGCCTATTGGAGTTTATAAAAAACGGCTCTTTAGATATTTGATAATTTACATCAGACCCCGTTTCTTCATAAAATTCTCTTTTGGCTGTTTTTTTTGGTGTTACATCAGTCTCTTCAAAAGTTCCCCCAAATACAGCCCACATCTCAGAAAACGAAGTGTCTAAACCTCTTTTGCATAACAATATTTTTCCACTATTTTTATCAATAGCAAATATTCCAGCACCAATTTTTTTTTTCATATCTTATAAGTGATTACAATATTTATAAATAGTTGAAAAATCACAAAAAATTCACTAAATTTACATTGTGAAAAAAGGGTTTGAATTAAAAGATGAGCTTGGTAGAATTTATTTAACCAAATACAATTCTAAATATATAATTAGAAAGTTTAGGGGTGATTCAAATTTAATAAAATCCATATATCATATAAGTGGTGATTTAAAAAGTCCAAGAACTTTTGAAATAGATTTTATAAATAAAAGCGGTACAGTAATAATTGCTAATTATTCTAGCGTGTTTGGTTTTAGATTTAAATCTGCTGATTTTGTGGGGTTTAGCAATAAAATTGATTTAGACATAAAATTCCCAATAGAACAAGAAAGAATAAAAGAGTGGATTTTGGTGTTAAAAAATTAATTTATGTTTGGTTTTTTCAAATTAATAGTTAATTTTACAGAACAAAGTATTATCAATAGTAAAAACAATTAAAAATAAATAAAAATGAATATCAATATGTCTTCAGATGAAAGTGAGTTTGAATCATTCGGTGGTAGAAAAGAGCCAAATGATGGTAAAAGAATTAAGAGAAAAGATGGAAAAGAATCAAAGACACCAGCGTTAGATTCTTTTGGTAAAGATATAACGTTATTAGCAATGAACAATCAGCTAGACCCTGTAATAGGAAGGGAAGAAGAAATTGATAGGCTAATACAAATATTGAGTAGAAGAAAAAAGAATAATCCTGTTTTAATAGGAGACCCAGGGGTTGGTAAAACTGCAATCGCTGAAGGTATAGCAATGAAAATTGTAAATAAAGAAGTAAGTAGAATTTTACACGACAAAAGAATAGTTGAACTAGAGATGTCATCTATTGTTGCTGGCACAAAATACAGAGGCCAGTTTGAGGAACGTATGAAGGCTATTATAGAAGAGCTTGAAGAAAATCAGGATGTAATTGTTTTTATTGACGAAATACACACTATAATAGGAACTGGTAATGCTCAGGGCTCTTTAGATGTTGCAAACATGATTAAACCAGCTCTTTCTAGAGGTGCCATTCAATGTATTGGTGCTACTACTATAGATGAGTATAAAAAAACTATAGAAAAAGATGGAGCTTTAGAAAGAAGATTTCAAAAAGTTAAAGTTGTACCACCCACAACTGAAGAGACTAAAGAAATATTAATGAATATCAAACAGCACTATGAAAATTTTCATAATGTATCTTTTAATGAGGAGGCTATAGATGCTTGTATTACATATGCTGAAAGATATATTACAGAGAGACAATTCCCAGATAAGGCAATAGATATAATGGATGAAGTTGGTTCTAGAGTTCACATAGATAATATAAATGTTCCTGAAGAAATTCTTCAATTAGAAAAAGATATAGAGTCTCAAGTGGAATTAAAGGCTAGTCATATAAAAAAGCAAGAATTTGAAATGGCAGCAGATTCAAGAGATGCTATTAGAAAAATGGAAAAACAATTAGAGTTAGATAAATTTAATTGGGATAAAGAAAGTAAAGAAAACAAAGTTGATGTTTTACTTGATGAAATAGCTAGAGTTGTTGCTAGAATGACTGGTATTCCTGTTAAGAAACTAACTGATGATGAAGGTTTGAGGTTAATTAAAATGCCTGAAGAAATAAAGTCTAGAGTTATTGGTCAAGATGAAGCTGTTCAAAAGGTTTCAGAAGCTGTACAAAGGTCTGCAGCAGGTTTTCATAATCCAAATAGACCAATTGCTTCATTTTTGTTTTTAGGAAGGACTGGAGTTGGTAAAACTGAACTAACTAAAGCTTTAGCTGAATATATGTTTGGAAATGAAGAGTCTCTCATAAGACTTGATATGTCAGAGTACATGGAGCCTCATTCAGTGTCTAGAATGATAGGTTCACCTCCTGGGTATGTAGGTCACGATGAGGGTGGACAATTAGCAGATGCTGTTAAAAACAATCCTTATAGTGTTATTCTTTTTGACGAAATAGAAAAAGCGCATAGAGATGTTAGTAATGTTCTTTTGCAAATATTAGATGAAGGGATGTTGACTGATAGTCTAGGTAGAGAGATTAACTTTAAAAATACCATTATAATAATGACTTCTAATATTGGAGTTAAAGAGTTGGATGTCACTCCTGTAGGTTTTGATTCTGGCACAACTGACGATATGAATGTTAATGATGTTATTGCAAAGTCGCTCAAAAAAGTGTTCAGACCAGAGTTTATTAATAGAATTGATGAAAAAGTTGTCTTTAACACTTTAAAAGAAGATGATATTTCTAAAATAGTAGATATACATGTTAGTTCTTTGGCAAAAAGAATGTTTGAAAACGGAGAGTATGAACTTTCTATTACAAAGAAAATGAAAGATTTCTTATTAAAGGAAAGTTACAGTGAAGAATTTGGAGCAAGACCTGTAATAAGGGCAGTTACAAAGTACGTACAAAACCCAGCTTCACAAGCCGTGTTGAGAGGTGAAATAAAATTAGGAGATAAATTATCTGTTGACTATAGCGCTAAAGAAGATAATGTTGTTGTTAAAAAAGTTGCAAAAAGAGTTTCTAAAAAAACAAATAAAAAATAATATGAAAAATATAAAGAAGGATTTTAAATTATTCGCAAGAGACCACGGTGTTTCAAGTATGACATTTCATGATTACGAAAATATTCAAATGAGAAGTGTAATGAACCCAGTTTCTATGTTAGAAACTTCACCTGTAGGCATGACTCCAAATATTATTGAAGAAAGACAGATGAATGCTGTTGCTATGGATGTTTTTTCGAGATTAATGATGGACAGAATTATATATATGGGCATGCCAGTTACTGACCAAGTTGCAAATGTAATAAATGCTCAATTATTATATTTAGAGTCTGTAGATAAGAAAAAAGATGTAAAAATGTACATAAATAGCCCTGGAGGCTCAGTATATGCTGGATTGGGTATATATGACACTATGCAAGCGGTAGCACCCAATGTAGGAACTTATAACATGGGTCTTTGCGCTTCTATGGCATTTGTTTTGTTAACAGCGGGGGCGAAGGGTAAAAGATATGCTTTAAAACATTCTCGCTCAATGCAACATCAGCCATTGGGTGGCATTGGTCAATCACAAGCTTCAGATATTGAAATAACTGCTACACAGATTAATTTACTCAAAAAAGAGTTGTATGAAATTATAGCTCACCATACTGGTCAAAAGTTCGAAACTATACATGCAGATTGTGATAGAGATTATTGGATGACAGCAGTAGAAGCTCTAGAATACGGAGTTATAGACCACGTTGTTGGTTTGGAGCCTCCCAAAAAGGCTAGAACCACTAGGTCTAAGAAATAAAGTTAAATAAAAAAGTAAAATAGGCCTTAAGAAATTGAGGCCTTTTTTGTGTTATGAGAAATGAGTTTAAACGTCATTTAATATTAGAAAATGGATTATACATAAATAATTTATCTATTAAAATTCCTGACAATAAATTAAATTTAGGATGGAAAGATGCTAAATTATATTGCAGTAAATATGGTTCTGGATGGAGACTTCCAACTTATCAAGAATGTTATGATATTATAAAATTTATTCGTAACGATAATGAGATAGAACAAGGTTTCGGTCAATATAATCATAATAATTATTTAATTGATAAATATCCTTTTTTACTTTTGCCACCTTGTTGGACATCTTCAGAGGTGCATGGTTCAGATTTAGTTTCTTTAGTTTCGTTTGACATGGGTAAGTTTTTCGGTTCAAACTTTAGAATTGAAGACAAATTTTATTCAAATAACAAAATCACCACGAGAGCAAGATTTATAATGGTAAGAAACTCTTAACGTTTATTTATTTTTTTTATTTATATGCTACATTTATAAAATGTCGCAATTAGATTACTATAAAGTTTTGGGAGTAACAAAGTCTTCTACTTCTGTAGAGATAAAGAAAGCTTATCGAAAGCTTGCCATAAAACACCACCCAGATAAAAATCATGGAAATAAAGACGCTGAGGAAAGATTTAAAGAAATCTCAGAGTCTTATGATGTATTGGGCGATTCAGAAAAAAGAGCAAAATATGATGCTTATGGACATGTAGGCAATGGTGGAAACAGTCATTATGGTTATGGTGGTGGATTTGGTGGAAATTCATCTATGGAAGATTTGTTTAATGACATGTTCGGCAGAAGTGGTAATCAACATAATTATAGACAAAATTTAAAAGGAAGAAATTTAAGAATAAAGTTAGGAATTACAATAGAAGAAATTGTTAATGGTGTAAATAAAAAAGTTTTAATTAAAAGAAAGTCTAAATGTAAAAGTTGCAATGGTTCAGGTTCAAAAGGTGGAAAAAGTCACACAAACTGTCCTCAATGTTCTGGAAGGGGTAGAGTTGTCATTCAACAAGTAACGCCTTTAGGAGTTATTAGACAAGAGTCTACATGCAATTATTGTCAGGGCGCTGGTATTATTATAAAAGAAATTTGTGTTCCTTGCGGTAGTTTGGGTGCCAACTTTAACGAGGAGGAAGAAGTTGATATTAAAATCCCTAAAGGTTCTAGGTCTAATATGCCTTTTGCAATAAAAGGAAAGGGTGATTTTGTCAAGGGTGGAGAAAGTGGTGATTTGTTAGTTGATTTATTTGAGAAAAAGCATGACCTTTTTTGTGTAGAGAAAGATAATGTTATTTTAGACAAGAATATTAGTCTTATAGACGCTATATTTGGTAATAGTGAAACAGAAATAGACACTCCTCACGGTAAGATAAAAATAAACATTCCACCCAATTCATATATTGGCAAAGCTTTTAGAGTTTCTGGTAAAGGCCTTCCTGTTTACGGCCAAAACAAGGTGGGTGATTTAATTGTATATATTAATGTAGACATTCCCAATTCGCATGAAATTGATGATAACACCAGAATGGCTTTGTCAAATCTTAAGAAAAATGCAGGAAATGAACCTCTTGGTATTTACAAGAGTTTTAGAGAGCATTTTGTAAAGTAAAACTATCCTTTATTTTTGTGTAAAATATCATATATTTGTTTTTCACAATATTTATATATAACAATAAAAATAGAAAATATGAAGAAAATAACAGAATTCATTAAAAAATACAAAGTATATATATTGGCTATATTACTTGTTTTTTTCTTTTTTAGGTCTTGCTCAAGAGGTGGGAGTATTAAAAAGTTAGAACAATCAAATGAGAAACAAATTCTTGTAATAGACAGTCTGAGCCAAAAGATAGATAGTATACCAGAAGTTGTAAGAGTTGAAAAAATAAACATTCACCTTGAATATGATAATTGGATTTCAAGTAAAGATAGAGGTTCTCAACTGATGGAATTGCACTCATTGGTTAAAAACAACATTAAAGAACTTCAAAAATGATTAGGTTTTTCAATTGGGTAAAAGATAACCCTAATAGAGCAATGTTTTTGGTGCCAATATTATTGGTTGCTGGTATATCGATTTCACATGTTGTAACTTGGTATGACATAGCAAATCCATTTAGTTGGGCTGTATATTTATCTATTGCTATAGAAGTTGCTGCAATTACTGCTTTGGTTGCTGCTACAAATAAGGTTAAGGGTGGTGTTTGGTTTATGTTTGGTTTGGTTACTTTTATTCAAATGCTAGGCAACATATTTTATTCATATAAAGAAATAGACCCAAGTGGTGAGCTTTTTATTTCGTGGATTGAATTAACTGGACCTATATGGGAAATGCTTGGCTCTGATACCAATGACATACCATCCATGAAAAGGTATTTAGCATTTTTAGAAGGTGGATTGTTACCAGTTATATCCTTAACTTCTTTGCATTTCTTTGTTAAATATCAGAAGGAAGAAGTTGAAGTTGAACAAGTTGAAGATGAAAATTTAGATAATTTAGAAAAAGATGTTGATGAATCAACTGTAAAAAAAAATGAATTTCAAGATTTAGTTAACCAAAAGAAAAAAAAACTTGAACAAGATAAGCAAATATTCGAACCTTTATTAACATCATTATATGATAGTGGACAAGTTAAGTCAGGGCAGGTTCTTCCAACTTATGTTGAATTTAGAAAGAGTGTAAGTTCAGAATATACAGACGATAATATAAAGATGTTTTTAACTTTATGTAATTTTTTAGATATAACAGAACTTTCTGATAATGAAAGGACAGCAAAGGTAGATTATGCTGAAGCTTCTGTAATTATGTCTAAATATTTAACCCTAGACATGTTAAGTGAAGAAGATAAAGAGTTAGATATCAAGACAAAAGAAACCTCTTCAGATTGGTGGTCAACATCTAAGAAAAAAAATAATAAGTAAAAATATATGCTTAAAATAAAAGTTAAAAAAGGAAATATAAATCAGGCTTTAAAAAATTTGAAAAATAAAGTTTTTAAAACTAAAATGCTTAATGATATTAGAGACAGAAAAGATTATACTAAAAAATCAGTAAAGAGAAGGGATGAAATAAATAAGGCTAAGCATATACAGAAACTAAAAGATGAAGATTAGTTTTCCTTTGATAATAACATTTTTAATATTATTATTTTCTGTTAACTCCCAAAATTTAATACCTCACTTTTCTAATCCTAAATTTGAGTCTTTAGTAGCTCAAAGGGTAATGGATAAATATGTTTGTGATACAAATGTTACAATATTATTAAATGGAAACGAATCATTACAAAGTTATGTAAAAGGAGTAACATACCAGTATTCAGAAAATTTGTATCAAATATCATTGAGCACATATATTGTTGACAAAATGGATAGAGTATGGGTTTTGTTGCATGAGATGGGGCATGTAATAGATATGGTTAATGGAGATTTGTGTCAAAATCCCAAATATTGGCTAGGAGAGCGTATGACACATTATATACCGTATGATGATAGGCCTTGGGAAAAAAGTGCTGACAATTGGGCTTTAGTACTTTGGTTAGATGTTATAGGTGAAATATTGGAAGAAATCTCACAAGAAGATAAGTAAAGTATTAATTAGTTCTTTTCACCAGGTTCAACATCTGTATGATTGTTATCTCCTAACTTATTTTTTTTCTTAAAAGCTCTAATCAAACTTTGCAAGCCTATAGTGGACATACCATGAGTTTCTTTTGAGGGCTTCATGTCTTTTTTGTGTTTTTCAGTAGGTTTATTAATCTTTCCATCATCTAACATATAATAGTCGGTATTGTGGTACCACTTTCCTTTGTAGTGTAGATATGTTGGAAACTGTTCTCCATATGAATAGGCAACATACATTTTTCCTAAGTCACCTAAATCTTCTCCATATATATGGCTACCAATAAAGTTTCTAAGCTGGTTAACCTCATGTTTAGATTCAGTATTTGCTATCCTCTCTTCTTCTAAATTGTCGTCAGACTCAGCGACTGTAGCATCGTCATTGTTGTCATTTTCAGCCTCGCCACCATCAGCATTTTCACCCCCATCTAATGATGGGTAGCCTGACTCTTTAATCATATTTCTAATAACTAATCTAAATTGATTTTCAGTTAAACCCTTTAACATTCTAGGGTCTTCTAAGCTTCCAAATGGAGCAAACTCATCTTCGCCACCCATTTCTGGGTCTGATTTTATGTCTTCTTCAGCAGCATCTCCAGCATCCCCAAAAAACTCTTCAGCACTAAATTCTTCTTCGCTCTCAGACTCACCACCCCAGTTTTTTAAAGCTTGTTCTTCTTCTGATTCTAATTTTTTTATTTTATCTTTTATTTCATTAACTTTTTCATCAACAGACTTATAACTTTCTTTTATAAAGTTTTTAATGAATATGTTATTTGATGTACCTTTTTTCATAAGTTATGATTTATTAATAAATATACAATATTTTTTATAATCTATATTGACTTTGTCTATATTTTTCTTATATTTAATCTATATTAAAATATTATGTCAGAAAACAAAATTAAAAGAGTATGGACTTCAGAAGATGGTTTAGAATTCCACCCAGCGAAGTCAGTATATAGCAAAATACCAAACGGTATATATCATCTTAAGTATTCGCTAGAGCAAGGTCCACACCTTTTTAAGGCATCATTTTCTAATGATAAACCTTTGGAAATATTAAACTCTTATTATAAAGATATTAGTGATGATTTTAATAGTTTTATAAATTTAAAAAATAAGTACAAATCATCTGGGGTCGAGTTTAATAGAGCTATATTGATACATGGACAGCCTGGGTGCGGTAAAAAGTATTTATGTAGAAGGGTTGCGGAGTCTTATGATGGTGTAGTTATTTATGTTGAAGACCCAACTGATTTAAATAGCTTCATTTCTTTTGTAAAAGAAAGCAACGACAATACTGACATTTTGATTATCATGGAAGATTTTGGAGTATCTTTAGAGAAGTATGGGATATCTGCTGCAAAAAACATACTTAAATCTAATGAAAACAAAGATGGAGTATATTTTATTGCAACTACTAATTTTGAATCAAAAATAGCAGAATTTCTAACAGACAAGCCAGGAATGTTTGAAGAAAAGTTTTTTATAGAATATCCAGACGATGTAGAGAGAGGTCAATACATTAGGTCTTTTTGTGAAAAGTTAGACATAAAAATAACTAAAAGTAAAATTGGAAAAATGTCAAAAGATACAAATGGACTATCTATTGGACACATTAAAAATTTGATAGAATCGGTAGAACTTTATGGTTATAACTATTCTGAAAAGTTAGAAGAGTTAAAGGAAATGAAAGACAATATTATTTCATCAACATATTCAAACAACCCATCCAATGATATAGGTTTTGAATAATCCAAAGTCTCTATACCATTCCTTTTCCCTTTAATTCTTTTGCCATTTTCTTTATGGCAGACATTGTACTACCAACATTAGAATCGCTAAGCCCCGTTCTAGTTGCTATAAGTCCATATACAAGCTCTCCATCGGGACTAAATGCATCATCGCCCATATCTTTAATTGCCATCAATAAATTTCTTTGACTTTTTGAAAGCTCACCTCCTAATGTGCTTAACACTCTTGATAGTGTGTGTTTTGCCTTTTCCAGCCTGTCATTTATAGCTGGCTCAGCCTCTAATTCGAAAGCTTTACTTCCATCCTCATCACTTCCTATAGGGGCATCAATAGAGTCTGTATAACTAGAGTGGTAAGTTCTTTCGCCTTTGTGTACTGATGCATCGAATTTTCTGGTTCTATTTTTTGCTTCATTAAGAATTCTTCTTAATAAGTATTTAAACAAAGAGCCTTTAGGTTCATATGTTTCTAAAGCTTTTTGCAAAAGCAAAACTCCATCATCTTCTGAGGATATGATTACATCCCACATATCTGACTTGTTGCTCATCATAGAGCCAGGAACTTGCTTGTTAGTTAGTTGTGTAACTATTCTACTTTCTTCACCTCTTGGGAAGAAAGAAAGGAAAATATGTTTTAAAACATTTCTCTGTTGAGAGCTGCTCAATGAGTTGTACATAGAAGCTAAAACTGAAGTTATATAGTTATGTTGACCTTTTTCACTATTTTCAAAATGCCACTTGGATTTGTTTCCATCTATTATACTTTTTATTTCATTGTCTAATCCATTTTTGCCACCTCTTTCATAGGATGTTGATTTTCCAAATCTGTCTCCAAATACATTTATTAAATTATCTAACTCTTCTTCTTCCGTGTTGTTGTCTTCGTATTCCTCTTCTTTTACGACAAATGATTCTTTTATTATATTTTGAATTTTAGCTCTAACTTTCTGCTCAAAAATTGTTTCTATATCCGTTTCTACTTCATATCCCTCTGGAGATGTCGAAGAAATTAATTCCATTACTTTAGATAAGTCCTTTTTGTTTGCAGAAAAATAATCTTTTAATCCACTTTTAAAAGATTGGCTCATTTTACCACCTTTAATTAATAGTCCTAACTCTTCAGCTCTTTCTTTTATTTTTTCAGAATCTATATTAGGATTGTTTTTCTTTTCAATGTCTATCAATTTAGTTAATATAGACTTTCTTTGACCATCTATCCAGTTTTGCATTACTTCTGGATTAACCTTTCCTGATATTCCTATATCTGTACCGTATTTTGTGTCTCCAATTGCAGATAGCAAAAAGTTGTACATGAAGTTTACAGCATTTTCTTTAGCCAACTCTTTTCTTCTTCTAATTAAACCTTCATCTTTACCAGATTTTATTTCTTCCTTGTCTTTTCCTGATAAATACAAAGGGTCGTGAGTAGCTTGTTTTATTCCATATTTCTTAGAGTCTAAAGTCATAAAGTCAACCACTTTAGATAGTATGTTTCTTATTTTTAATTCAGAATCTTTATCAATTCCTAAAATTGCATCTTCATCAGCAATCATTTCGCCTGTTTCCTTTTCCATTTCTGGAGACATTGATACTGGAGCTTTTCTTTCTGAAGAAAATAAATCTTTAGATTTAGAAATGTCTAAATTATAAGATTTTAAATGATGATTTTTTACTTTAGATGAATTTAATAAATCATCAATAGCATCTTCTATTTTTGAATACTTATACAAATATTTACTTCCAACTTTTTCCACTTCATCAGCATAGTTTTCATGAGAAGGCTCTTTTCTTGAAATTATAGATATAACACCCTCTCTATCCATCATATCTTGAAAGAATTGTCTTGCTGAATTTAAGTTTGGAACATATTCTGTATCTTTTTTAAGCACGTTTTTGGCATAATTTTTTGCAACTTGCAAAATCCAAGGTCCAATATTTCTAGAAGAATCCCAGCTAGTAGGCTTTTTTTCTAAATCACCACCAGAAACTCCAGCTAAATTTGTTATCGCTTCATTAACACCATCTGATATTGTATCTAAATTTTCTGGTGTTGGTTCCATATTTAAAAGTGAAAGCAAAGTGTTTTTTGCTACTACCGTATAAAAATCTTTCAATATTGACAGTGCATTGTTTTTAGCGGCACTCCCGAACGTATCTAATATTTTTTGCTCTGCTTCATCTTTGGGTTTGTCGGAAACCATTCTTGCCAAGAAGTTTAATTCTGCATTTCCTTTTTTGCTCAATTTACCATTGCTTCCAAATCCTATGTTGTGTAGGCTTTTTTCGCCTTTAGTTCCTCCTAGCCATTTAAATACTTTGTCTACATTTTCACCATCTAGATTTTCTGATTCATTTCCAACTTTTAATATAAGCCTTCCCTTTTTCATCATATCTTTAAAATCTGCAACAGATTGCCCAGGATATAAAGGTTTTCTACCTTTATCAAAGACACTTCCTTTATCATCATCCCTTTTAACTCTTTCAGAGCTCAAGTCTTTTAAGGTTAGAGTGTCCTTCTTTTCTAAATCAAACATTGCAGCTTGCAACTTATTTATTGAACCTGTAGCTAGAGCTAATTTGCCCAACAAAGAAATGTCATCATTAGGTGAAAGAGATGAAAATTTACTGTCTATTTTAGAGTCCATATCTTTTTCGCTTTCATCAGACATATCAAATATATCTGTGAAATCTATATCATCAATAGATTCTTTTAATATTTTTTTATACATTACCTTATTGCCAAAGGATTCTTTAAGTAATTTTGACTTATTTTGATTATTTTCTGTTAGCTCAATCATTCTGGAAACTTCGCTATAAAGTTTTTTATTATTACGCATAATTTTTTTGTTAAAGTACTTTGCTATAAATATTAAAAAAAAAGATATATTTTTTTGTTTATAACATTAAACTTATTAATTTCACATATAACTAAAATATCATCATTTTTAAAAAAATAAATATTAAAAAATTATGTCTACAAAAAAACCTTCTTTTATAGTTGATTTATCAGCCAGTATGGTGGTTTCTAAAATTTCTGAAGACTCAAACGTTTCAAGTAAAGGTCAAATACTTTATTGTAAATGTGGAAATGTTCAGAGGTTTAAGGGCAAACTTGTAAGAAACGTTATAAAAAATTATGATGAACTCACTGAAGATTCTGAAAGTTTAAAATCGATAACTTGCACTTCGTGTAATAGGGTGTATGACAATCTAAAAAAACTATACTTATTAGAGCCTAATTTAAGAGAGTTATACTCAGTAGATTATGATTTAGAAGTAAAAGAAGAAGAAAGTAGTTTTACCATAAAAAGATTAAAGGGTGCAGTTGAATATTGTTCTTCCAAAGACGCTTTAATGTTTAATAAATCTGTAGACATTTTAGAAGTTGATTTATTGAAAAAACAATCTAGAATAAAGTTAAGCACCCCTAATGTCATAGATTTAAAATCAATTGATGCTTTATCAAAGTCTGGTGAAAATAAAGTGATTGATGATGTTGATTTAAATGTGGATATAACAAATGTCAAGATTTTAGAAGAGTTCTTTGCTTATTCTGACTCTATTAATTATTCTGGTTTTGAAAATATTTTAAAATCCTTAGATTTAATAAAGGTTCACATTAAAGATTTGGATAAATTTGATTCTGTTTATTTTATAGACTTTATAAAATCTAAAAGTAAAATTGAGATAGAAAAAAGTGAGTCTGGTTCTATAGAATATTACCAAAATCTAGATAGTGGTTTTGGGGATGGGAAGATGGTTAAAAAGAAATTAAACTTAGGAGATTACCTTTTTAATAGCATGAATGGATATAAGCTGCTGTTGTCTGTTTTGTCTTTTGAAAGTGCATCTTGTATAATTCACACAAAAGGTTACAACTTTTTTAAAATGTGGTCTGAAAGTAACTACATACATAACCCAAGATTGTATGCAGATAGAAAATCAACCAACCCCCACTCTATAATCGAAATGTCAATGAAAGAGACTTACAATAAGCGTGCAGATGGCTCAGATTTGTCACGTTATTTAAAGATAAGTTCTACAATTTATAATTCTATAAAGTTGATGTCTCACATGGATACATTAAATAAAGCATATCATTATAAATTAACTTCAAAGAATCAGTTAGAATTTTTATTGCAGAATTATGAGTTAGATAGGGTTTATAGTGTTTTGTCTAGCATTTTAAAGAATCAAAGAGTTACAGATGATGTGCTCTTAGAGTTTAAAAATATAAAACACATTTTAGACAATAAAATAGATGAGGGTAATGATTATGTTGTAATTTATATGGACACTATAAGAGTTGTTGACTTACTTGAAGTAAAGCCTAAAGTTTTATTTAAGTGTAAAAATTACAATCAATTAAAAGAGCTTCATGACGACTATTCTGCTAGATTTAATGCTATGAAAGATGCTAAAAAAGCTGAGTTTTATTCTAAGTCTGTTTCTAGTTTTATAAAATTAAATATTCAAATTGGAGATGTTAAATTTGAAGTGGTAGAAACAGCAGAAAGGTTAAATCTTGAAGGCTTACAGATGCATCACTGCATATATACTTATTTAAATAGAATTTGTGAAAAAAAATACATAGCAATAAATGTAACTCACTTAATTACTAAAGAAAGAGCTACTGCTGGCTTTGTTAGGGTGGGAGATAAATTAGAACTTGAACAACTAAAGGGGTATTACAATAGTAGAGCAACACAGGAGTTAATAGAGTCAACTATTATGTTTTGTGATAAAAATAAAATAAATGTAAAAAATACATATTCATCAGACATGACTCCAAGTAAGGACAGACAACGAATGATGCCAGGTCAAATTTCAGAAGAAGAGTTGTTTAAAATAAGAAAAAAAGAGCTTAACAACTCCAAAGACTCTAAAGAAAGCTTGAAAAGTGATAACAAAGGAGTTGTTACAAATTTTATTAAAAAAATATTCAAATAAGTTTTGAATATAAAAACTAAATCACTAATTTTGGTGAACATTATAAATTAAAAAATATGGTAAACAAAGTAGAAGTATTAGGAAGACTGGGGGCGGACCCAGATGTAAAAAGATTAGACAATGGAACTACATTGGCTAGAATTTCAGTAGGAACAAATAAAAACTGGACTGACAAAAGCGGAGTAAAGCAAGAAGAGACATCTTGGCATAACATCACTATGTTTGGAAAATTAGCTGAAAACGCTCAGAGAATTTTGCAGAAAGGTAGCCTTGTTTTTGTAGAAGGGGAATTAAAATATAGAACTGTTGAAAGAGATGGAACTAAAATTAGATATACAGATATCAATGCTAGAGATTTTAGAATCCTAACAGATGGCAGAAGAAATGATAGCCAACAAGCTGCTGCACCACAAGCTGCTGCACCACAAGCTGCCGCACCACAAGCTGCCGCACCACAAGCTGCCGCACCACAAGCTGCTGCACCACAAGCTGCTGCACCACAAGCTGCTGCACCACAAGCTGTTACGGGTACTGATGATGACCTTCCATTCTAAGGTATAGTATTTAAATTTTTAAAAAGGCTGTTAATCAGCCTTTTTTTGTTTTATTTATAAAATAAAATACAATGAATTCTGAAAGTTTTAAAGAAGCACTTATTGATTTGTATAATCATTATAATCCTTCTAAGATAAAAGAGGTAGATAGAATAGTTAAGAACTACAATGGGAGAGAGTATGATGCAATAAAGACTTTAATTATAAGGTATAATTTTAAGGGTCACCCGTCTTACAGTGAAAGTGCTAGTAGAGATGATTACGTTAACTATATTATTGAAAATTATTCACAAGGAAATCGTGTTGCATCCAAAGAGAGTATAAAAAAACAAAATGAACAAGAGCTTCTTAAGGTGTTGGAAGAAGAAGAGTTGGATAGAAAGGCTAAAGAGCAGGAAAAGGCTAGTATAATAAACTTAGGAGAAGAAACTAAGCAGGAAATAAAGTCTCAAATAAAAAAGGTTTCTGAAAATTTAGAGCATCTAATTGAGTCAAAAACCAAAGATATAAATAGATATTTCCAAGAAAAAAAGCAAGAGTTCTTGGAACAAGAGGCTTCAATGAAAAGCATAACTGGTCAAACTATAGTTAATGAAATTGTAAAAGAAACTAGAAATCACACTAGAGTTAATATAGAAAATTTAAATTTTACAATGTCTGATATAGAACTACCACCAGAAAATGTTTTGGAACACTTATCAAAAGGAACTAAGTTAATATTGAAAAATTCAGAAGGAAGAGTTTGTGGAGTTGAGGTAACAGATGTCACTTATGACTTGGTTTCTTATGAAAACGAGGTTGTAAAAGAGATTATGTTAACCAAAATATAAATGGAGTTAACAAAGAGAAAATATATTGATGGTAGTGTGTTTAAAGCAAGTAGTTCTAATGCGTCAAATAACTATGTTATTGTTTATGACTGGGGTGTTGTTAAGATAAATATTAATGAGATTTCCGAGATTGAAGAATATGACTTACCTTTTCTTTATTATAAACTAAAGAAAAGTAGAGATGGGAGCGAAGACATAGACTACACTTCAATTGAATCTTTTTGTTGTTTTGCATTTGGAAAAAAAATATTACTAACTGAAAAACATGAATTTTTAAATGAAAGTATTTCAGAAAAATTTACATATATAAATTTGGAAAAAATAACCATGACTAATGGGAACACTTATATAACTATCGTTTAGTATTCTTTTTTTCTTTTAGATATGCACGCCTTCTTACTATGTTAAGCTTAACATGCATTTTGTCTTTATTTCTTTCTATTTTTTTTAGCTTGTAAAGTTCTTCTTCGTAAACATCTCGAATCGCATCCCATATATCATCAAAATGGTGTCTCTCGAATTCGCTGTAATCTACTTCTAATATAATCATAACTTTACTGCGATGTATCTCCAGCATTCTCATCTTGATAAAAATTTTTGTCTTTTCTTAATTTGTCTATAACTATTTTGGCTATGTCAAAAACGCTTATGAGCTGTTTTTGTCTTTCCAATTCATGTCTTTCTATTTCGAAGCCTTTTTTGAAACTATCAAAAGGAAATTCATAAACCTCATTGTTGTTTGTGTATTTGTTGATTTTAATGTGCTCATTATTTTTGTTTATCTCTTCTGCACTTGGCAACATTTCAGGCATGTCTGTATATAAGTATGGAAATTGACCATAACCAGAAGGGTATCCATGAAAAGATTGTACGTCATTGTTACTATCCCAACCAGAGCCTCCTATTGCCATAGCTATTTCACTAATAACCTCCCTTACAAATAATCTAACTTCCTTTTTTTCCATTTTATGTATAAAAATACGTTTCCCTCATAAATATTAAGATTTATTATAATAATGACTTTTTTAAATAAACTTTCGTTTTATTTTTCAATAAAAAATGTTATATTTGTTTTTAAATCATTGATAAATAACACATGTCAGCAAAAAATTTAGTAATAGTAGAATCCCCAGGTAAAACAAAGAAAATACAGTCTTTTCTTGGTAATAATTATAAAGTTGTGGCTAGTTATGGTCACATTCGAGACTTAGACAAGGGCAACAAAGGTATAGATAAAGAAAATGATTTTAAGCCTAACTATATTGTTTCAACGGACAAAAAAGATGTAGTAAAAGGTATAAAAAAGCTGGCAGATAGTGCAGAAACAGTATGGTTGGCTGGCGATGACGATAGAGAGGGTACAGCAATATCTTGGCATATAAAAGAGTGTTTGAAGCTACCAGATTCCAAGACGAAAAGAATAATATTTACTGAAATTACAAAAAAGGCAATATTAGAAGCTGTAGAAAACCCAGTTGAGCTAGATATGAACATGGTAAATGCACAACAAGCTAGAAGGGTTTTAGACCGTTTAGTTGGGTTCGATTTATCTCCATTGTTGTGGAAAAAAGTAAAACCTGGCTTAAGTGGTGGTAGGGTTCAATCTGTTGCTTTGAGAATATTGGTAGAGAGAGAGAATGAAATTAAGAAATTCACAACAACTTCTGACTTTAAAGTTACCTCTTTAATGAAGTTTAAAGACAGTGAGTTTAAGGGTGTTTTAGATACAAGATTTGACTCTAAAGAGTATGCGAAATCTTTTTTGGATAATTGCAAGGTTGCCAATTTTACAATTGACTCTGTTGACAAAAAGCCTGGAAAGAAGACTTCACCAGCTCCATTTACAACATCAACATTACAGCAGACAGCGAGTTCTAGGTTGGGATTTTCTTTGAATAGAACTATGAGTGCTGCACAATCTCTATATGAAGGTGGACATATTACTTATATGAGAACTGATTCTGTAACCTTATCAGAAGACTCGTTAAATAGTATAGAAAATGAGATTGTTTCTAAGTATGGAAAGGAATATTCTAATAGAAAAAAATACAAAGGCAAGGCAAAGGGTGCCCAAGAAGCTCATGAGGCAGTGAGGCCAGTTAATCCATCTTTTGATATTGTTGGTGACTCTGAAGATTGCAAGAAGTTGTACAACTTAATATGGAAAAGAACTATGGCATCACAAATGTCGGATGCTAGAGTTGAAAGAACAACTATCAAGACTAAAATTTCAAATACAACAGAAAAATTTGTTACAAAAGGAGAGGTTGTAAGTTTTGATGGTTTCTTAAAGCTGTATACTCCTGAAGATAAAGGTGGTGAAGATGAGTCTGGACTGTTACCAGATATGGCCAAAAATGACTCAGTAGATTGTGTTGAGATAAATGCTTTTCAAACATTCAAAAAACCTCCAACCAGATACTCTGAATCATCTATAGTTAAAAAATTAGAAGATTTAGGAATAGGAAGACCTTCAACCTATGCCAGTATAATATCTACAATACAAAAGAGAGAATATGTTGAGCTGAAAGACGTTGAGCCCGTTGAAAAAAGCATTGAAAAGCTTTTTTTAAAAAACGGTGAAGTAACTGAAGTTAAAACCGTTGAAAATTACGGCGGTGAAAAAAAGAAGTTTGTACCATCTGAAATGGGAATGATAGTAACAGAATATTTGTTAGGCACATTTGAAAAGGTAATGGATTACAATTTTACAGCTAATGTAGAAGCTAACTTTGATGAGGTGGCTAAAGGTAATGCTGAGTGGGTTTCTGTTATAAGAGATTTTTATGAACCATTTTCAGAAAAAGTTAAAAAGGCAAATGATGAAGAGGGTAAGGTAGGCATTAGAGAGTTGGGAACACACCCAGAAACAAATAAAGTTGTATATGCCAAGATAGGTAGATATGGCCCTATGGTTCAGATGGGAGAAAAAGACGACTTAGACAAGCCTAAGTTTGCTAAGATAAATAAAGATATAGA